>Ga0302324_100003406_pt1 | contig 35957 bp, 27 predicted proteins | sample Palsa_T0_1_FD_201949 | JGI IMG/M metagenome (GOLD analysis project Ga0302324, IMG submission 201949) | Peat permafrost microbial communities from Stordalen Mire near Abisko, Sweden - Palsa_T0_1 | ecosystem: Environmental > Terrestrial > Soil > Palsa > Peat permafrost | place: Sweden: Abisko...
GGCGTGGCCATCGTGCCGCGAATGTGCGTGGAGCGGGAAGTGGCGGCGGGCGATCTGCGCGAGCTGCGGATCGGCCAGATGCGCGTCACGCGGAAGCTCTACCTTGTGTACCGGCGGGACCGTCCGCCGAGCGCCGCCGCGAAAGAAATGCTCGAAGTGATCCGGCAACGGCCCGCCCGCGCGCCGCGCCGCCAGCGCAATCCCAGGAACTCCTAGAAATTTGTTGTGAGGCGAAGCGAATAGCTCCTCGACGGGCCGATGGCGTTGCCGGAGAACAGTCCGCCGAAATCAATCACGTCCAGGACGTTGGTGAGATTTTGTCCGTCAACCTGCAACTTCATGTTTATCCGGTCGGATTTGTAAATGTCGGAGCCCGCGGACGCATTGACCTGGAAGGAAGGATAGATGCGGCCACGCGCGAAGTTGATGCGATTCAAAACCTGCTGGCCATATTCGGCGAGCACTGTGGCAGGGTCGCCATCGAAATCAAACGGGAGACCGGTGTCATATTGAATCCCGCCCGCGATCCAGAGACGGTGAGAGACCTGATAGCGAACGCGGCCGCGAACGGTGTTGCGCTGATCCTGCGAATCCGGGAAATGGCCTGAAGTCGGTATGACCGCATCATCGCCGAGAAACAGGCCGCCCGTCACGGGGAACCACGCATTGCCCAGTGTGTAAGAATAGCTGGCGAAACCGGAGAAGCGATGCCACTCGGGGAGATCAACCTTGGCCTCCGCGCCGTAAATGATGGCCTTCCGGAACGCGATGGGATAGCTGATGGTCGTGTTGTCAATCTGATCGTCGTCCGCATAATTGTTGACGAGCCGGCGAAAATAGTTGGCATCCACCTTGATCTTGTTGAAGAAAACCTTGGTTACGCCCGCTTCGTAGTAATTTCCCACCGAGGGCTCGACGGGCAACTGGAGGGAGATTGTGTCAAGGCCCGCTGCTGCGGTTGAACTCGACAGTAGCATGTTCTCGAAAGAGGGCGTCTGAAAGACTCTGTCGTAAGAGAAATGAACCACGAGGCCAGCGGACGGAAAATAGCGCGACACAGAGAAACGCGGCTCAACCGCCTGGTTATTCAACAAAAGTTGATAGTGATCCCAGCGAAGGCCCGCACTCACCGTCCAATTGCCCAGGCGGATCAGATCCTGCACGTACGCGGACTGTTCGAGGTCCGGGCGATTCGCCACAAAACCGAAAGTAAGGGGCGTGCCCGGATCGAATTGCATCGTATCCATCGGGATATTCGGGATGATGTAGTGGAAATTCTCGTTTAGAAAAATATTGTCGGATTCCACGCCTGCCTTGATTTCATGGCGGCCGTGATTGATTGTGACGCTGCCCTTGAAGTATCCCTCACGGAACCAGTTCTTCTGGAAAACGAGTATGGGAGTTGAATCGGGGTTGGAGTAGAAGTCGTTCGAATTGTCGCGGACCATCCCGCGCAAATCGGCCACCATGTGGGACGAAAACGTGTGCTCGTAGGAGATGATTCCCATCGTTTCAAAGTTGTCTGCGGTTTGATGCTGGCACGGAGGGCCCGAAGTCTCTCCCGGCGTAAAGCACCAGTTCTCCTGGACCATCTCGTTCGGGAGCGAATAGCGGGATAGTTCGTGCCGGACAATAAGACTGAGGCGATCCTTCGGCGTGATGTCGCGCTGATAATGGACGGAGAAGTCACCGGTCGTGCCATTGTTTGTAAAGTTTTGCGGCACCACGGGATTGAGATAGTGGTCGGTCATGGAGCCGCTGGCGCTGGCGCCGAATGTGTTCTTGCCCCAGACGTACTGTCCCTCCGCGAAAGAACCGGCCGAATCGAAGCTGCCGCCGGACAGCACGACCTGCCCGTGAAACCCATCTTGCGCGTCCTGCAGTGTGTTGACTTCGACTACGCCGCCCATTTTTCGGCCGTACTCAGCGGGAATGCCCGCCGTGTAAATGCTCATGGATTGAATATCGTCCGCCTCGATCTCAGGGCCAAAGCTGGGCGAGCGATTGTCCGTGAGAGGAATGCCATCCACAACGAACTGCGTTTGATACTCCGAGCCGCGAGGATGAAGGACAGCGTTGCCCTCGTAGAGCCAGCCAGGTTGCAAGTTCACCAAATCCTGTATGGAACGCCCCGGCAAGGAACCCAGCCGGTCCTGAATCAGTTGGGTGCCGATCTGGTTGACGGAGCCCGCCTGATCGGGATCGAGCAAAGTATCGGCGGACGTGACGACCACTGACTGTTCGACCTGAGAAACCTTGAGCTGAATCGCTTCGTCGGTGGGAATGGAGGAGCGAATCTCGACGGACTCGGAGATGCTGGCAAAACCGGGCTCTTTGATTTCAAGCTGATATACGCCATAGGGCAAGCGCTGCACGTCCAGAGAACCTTGGGCATCCGTCGCCAGCGCGTTTCGATAATGATTTGCCTCGCTGGCGATCTGAACGGTTGTTTTCACGCCGAGACCGGACGGATCGGTCACTTTGAGCCGCAGCTCGCCGCTATTGCTTTGGGCGCATAGCACCCCGACGAACATGAGGAACAGAACGAAAACTCTGGTCATGCTCGTCATGTGCGAAGGGCCCCTGGTTTTGATGTCCTGCATCTGAGTATTCCCGGCCGACCGGTTTTGTTCAGCCTTTATTTTCGGAAATGCGAATGTCCGTCGCAGCGGGCAAAATCAACGCGAAAAGTTGTAGAATGGCCGCGCAATCTGAGAGAAAGAAATGCCGGTCCTGATGCGAGACTCGACGATTGAGCTGCCGTATCCAAGTGCCACGGATGCGCCGCTTTCGGCCGCTGTACCGGGAATCCCCATCGAAGAAGAGGTGATGCTTCTCTTCGATCAGTTGCGCAACCGCCTCCTTCGCTACGTCCTCTCCTTGGGCGTTTGCGCGCACGATGGCGAGGACATCATTCAGGAAGTTTTTCTTTCGCTGTTCAGACATCTGCAGCTGGGGCGGTCGCGCGCGAATCTTCGCGGCTGGGTTTTTCGAGTAGCGCACAACCTCGCCTTGAAGTATCGGAACGGGAAACGAAGGCAACAAGTGAGGATGGATCCCGACAGCAGCCTCGTGGAAATTCATCTCGACCCGGCCACGAATCCGGAAGAACAATTGGCGGAAATCCAGAGGCAGAGGCGATTGCTGGCGATCGTGCGCGCGCTTCCGGAGCAGGATCAATGGTGCCTTTACCTGCGCGCAGAGGGGCTCCGGTATCGCGAAATCGCCAGGGCGCTCGAGATGTCGCTGGGTGCGGTATCGAATTCGCTCGCTCGCTCAATCGCGCGGCTCGAGCGAGCGGGCTGAGGGCGGGGCAATGCGAAACGAAGATCGTCATCTATCGGACGAAGAGCTGCTGCTTGCGTCGGACCTTGAGCTTTCGCCACGCCGTGAAGCCGAGATACTCTCCCATTTGGCTGCATGTGAGGCGTGCCGCGCCCGTAGGGACAAGCTTAGTTCAGTAGTTTCCGATTTTGGTCGCGCGCACCGCGAAGAACTCGGTACCGGATTGCCATCCGTCGCGAGCTCTCGCGCGGTTTTGCAGGCGCAGCTCGCTGCGTTGTCGAGCAAATCGAAGCCCTCCGGGTGGCAGCATCAGATAGCAAATCTGTTCGTGGGCAACCGGTGGGCATACGTGGCAGCGGTCCTTCTGATTGCGGCGCTCGGTCTCCGGTTGCTTTCTCGAGATATGCTGCAGCGCGATTCGCGATCGCTCGCGGCTGCGTCTAATGCGGGCCCGCTGCTTCCTGAACCAAATCTGACGCCAGGCGCGACGCGCCCAATCAACGCAACCCAGGTGTGCACGCCGGGCCCGCCGGACCAGATGGCCACGATCCCGATGGCCGTCCGCCAGGCCGTGTTTCACGAATATGGAATGGACGGGTCCCAGCCGCGAGAGTACGAGGTGGACCACCTGATTACGCCGGAACTCGGAGGCACGGACGACATTCGAAATCTCTGGCCCGAGCCATATGCCACAACGGAGTGGAACGCGCACGTGAAGGACGAACTGGAGAACCGCCTGCGCCAGCTCGTGTGCCAGGGCAAGCTAGACTTGCCAACAGCACAGCGCGATATAGCCACAAACTGGATTTCAGCCTATCGGAAATATTTCCATACCGACAAACCGCTCTCGGATGTTTCGAATCTCCGTTGGGCCGAGGAACGCAGGCCGGTTGACGAGGCCCGGATGCAATATGCGTTGCTCACGCCGATGATGCTTCACTGATCGCGCGTGCACCGACTAGTGGAATCGAGCTGAGCTGCGGCGCTGTTCCGCGAGCGCTTCCAGAAACTTCTCCGCGTCCGGGCGCGCTTCGCCGGGCACGTTCAACCGCTCACCGAGGCGCTGGGCGATCTGACGCGCCATTGACCGGCGCACCTCCGGATCCAGGCTCGTGCGGCGTTCGAAGAAAGTTTCCACCAGCTGCAGTTCATCCATGCTGAGTTGCGCCGACGGCATGGCCGGCAACGCTTGACCCGGCGCCGCTGCCACGCTCCAGATCGAGCCGACACCCTGGAGCGGCTTTTCGTGGACCACCACGGTGCCCGCTGCGTAGTCGCCCACGCGTTTGTTTTCCTTGCTTATGAGCATGGTGATGATTCCGATGGCGTAGAGGCTTGGCAGCGTGTCGACTATGCGCAGCAAATTCCGAAGGACCGAATCGTACGCGTTAATTGGGCGGCCGGAGTCCTGAATGACGCGCAGGTGCGTCCAGCGCTTGCCAGGTGTTTGGCCGTTCCAGAGCGCCTCAAACAGCGCGAAGTAGCCGAATTGAATCGTGAAGGCGATAAAAATGAGGATTGCGATCCCCCATTGTTTCCCCAAGGCTCCCACGACGCCGAACGAAGCCACTAGCAACGCGATCAAGCCCAGGACGATGTAAACCGCAAATTGCAGGAGCGTATCGAGCGCGACCGCCAGAAAGCGGCTGCCAATGCCGGCCAACGGAAACTCGAGCGAAGTTTGCTCCGGGGTTTCGATGGTAAGCTTGTCGGCCGAGGACATCGGTGATCTCCAACAACTGGCTTCAGAAGCGGCGTCCGTACTGGGCGCGCATCGACGAGCTTCTTGCGCGCTCGGGCCGCAGCGGTGTGCGCGCCTTGACCCACACCGAGCTGCAGGAATTGGCGCTATTATATCGCCAGACCGCTTCGGACCTCGCAACGATCCGCGAAGACGCTTCCAGCCGCAACCTGGCGCATTATCTGAATCAACTGCTTGGACGCGCACACAACCTGATCTACATGGGACGGCGTTCGCGGCCGGCTGGAATCATTAAATTTTATCGCGAGACGTTTCCGCAGATATTTCATGAGACTTTGCCGTACACACTCCTGGCGACCGCAATCTTTTTCGCCACTGCCGCAGCGGGGTTGATGGTGGCGATCACGGATCCTGGATTCCAGCGGTACATCTTGGGTCCCGAGATGATGGACACGATCGCTAAGCAGCAAATGTGGACGCATTCGATCGTCACGGTGAAGCCTCTGGCGTCCAGCGCCATTATGACGAACAACCTGGCTGTGTCGCTCACCACGTTCGCGCTCGGGATTACGGCCGGAATCGGGACCGTATATATGCTCGCGTTCAATGGGCTGCTCTTTGGCGTGATTTCCGGTGCGTGCTGGCGCGCCGGAATGCTGGGGCAGCTCATGAGTTTTGTCGCTCCGCACGGGGTGCTCGAGTTGCCGGCTATTTTCATTTCGGGCGGCGCGGGACTTTTGATGGCGAAAGGTTTGTTGTTTCCCGGAACGTTACCGCGCAGCGCGTCGGTAGCTCGCGAGGGCGCGCGCGCCGTGCGCCTGGTGCTTGGGATCATTCCCATGCTCATCGTCGCGGGGACCATCGAGGGTTTTGTCTCGCCATCCGAGCTTGCGGTCAGATGGAAATACACTCTCGCCGCCGGATTATTCGGCTTGCTTCTGCTTTACGTGATGCGAAAAGCTCCCGCAGCCTCGCCCAAGGCCGTGTCCGGCGAAGTCGTGCCCAGCGAAATTCCCAAGGACGTCGCCGCAACCATTTAAAGCAGGCTGCGCTCCTTCACTTCGAGATATCGGTTGACGAGCGCCGTGGACATTCGCGATGCGTCCACTTCCAAAGTCAGCGCGCCCTGCTGACGCAGTCGCCGGAGCAGAAGTTCGCGCCGCTGCACCACTTCGACCGCTGCGGTGTAGCGATACATCGAATTCGCATCCTTCGGGCCCGCCGCAACCAGGCGGCGCAGTTCCGGCTGCCCGATGATTCCCAGTAGCACCAGATGCCGCGTTGCCATTTTCGCGGCGCATTCGATGACCTCCGGCGTCGCCGCGGTTTCCGCCAGGTCCGTCAGCCACACGATCAGGCTGCGCCGGCTCTGCTGCGATAGCAGGCTTTCCGCGGCGAGCAGATGATCGGCCTCAAAGGCCTCCGCCCGCACTTGGGCCATGCTTTCCATCAGGACGCGCAAATGAGGCACGCCGCGGCCCGGTCCTACGCGCTGTTGCGGCTTGCGGCCGTAAGCGAGCAGCGCAACGCGGTCGCCGGAATAAAATGCCACCTGCGCCAGACTCAGCGCGGCGCTGACGGTGTAGTCAAGTTTCGTCAGGCGATCCACTCGCGCCCGCAACAGCCTGCCGGCGTCGAGCACCAGCCAGACAGTCTGGCTGCGTTCGATCTGATGAACTTTGGTGATCAGCTTTCCGCGCCGCGCCGTCACGCTCCAGCAGATGTCGCGGAATTCGTCGCCTTCCCGATAGTCGCGCAGGCTTTCGAATTCACGCCCATGCCCGCGCTGCCGCTTCAGCCGTTTTTCGAGCTCGATTTGACGGCTGCGAATCAGGTAGATGCGCATTTTCTGCGCTTCTTCGATATTGGGATAGACGCGCACGTTTTGGGGAAGCGGCGCTCGCGCCCATCGCTCGGCCAGGCCCACCGGACTCTGGTAGCGTAGCCATACATTGCCGAAGCGCGCATCGCCGCGGGAGCGAGGCTCGATCGGATACGAAGCGCTGCGCGCGCCATTTGCCGGCGCCACGATCTCGATGTTCGGCAGCTCGCGGCAGAAAGTTTCAGGGGCTTCGTCGGTGACCTTGGCCGAAATTGAGCTGCTCGAGGAATTGCGCAGCTCCAGCGTCACCGGCATCCCTTTCGTCAGGCCCAGAGGCTCGCTCCAGATGCGCCTCATCTCAATCTGTTCCGGCTTCGCCATATGACCAAGATCCCAGGCCCATAGCGCGAGAACCACAAGATCCCACAGGGCCAGCGCATAGAGGAAGCGCGGCTCCCGCCAGGCAGGCGCGATCCACACGAGCCCTACAAACAGGAGCAGAAAAAATCGGGGCCCGAACGCGACCGGGAAACGTCCGGTGCGCTCGGCCCGCGCGGCGACATTCGAAGGGGCAAGTCTATTCACGGCGTCATTTCGGGACGGCGATGCCCGCCAGCACTTCGGCGATTACCTGGTCGGGCGTGATGCCTTCGAGATCCGCCTCCGGCTTGAGCATCATGCGATGGCGCAGGATGGACGGAGCCGCGGACTTCACATCGTCCGGGATCAGGAAGTCGCGGCCTTGGGTTGCGGCAATCGCTTTGGCCGCGAGCATCATCGACACTGCTGCGCGCGGGCTTGCTCCGAGGCTGACCGCTGCGGAATCCCGCGTGGCGCGGACGATTGAAACGATGTAATCAAAGAGCTTGGGTTCCACGCGAACGCGCGCGGCTTCCTCCCTCGCGGCCTGGAGAGCTACTTTCGTGAGCCGCTCGAGTCCCACGCGATCGAGGTCCCTTGCTTCGAATCCGCCCTGATAGCGCGAAAGGATTTCGGATTCCTGCGAAGCTTCGGGATAGCCGATGCGAATTTTCATCAGAAAACGGTCGAGCTGCGCTTCCGGCAGGGGATAGGTGCCTTCGAATTCCACCGGATTTTGCGTGGCGAACACCGCAAACGACCGCGACAGCGGATAGCTGACGCCGTCAATCGTCACCTGAAACTCCTCCATGGATTCCAGCAGCGCCGATTGCGTGCGGGGCGGCATGCGGTTGATTTCATCCACGAGCAGCAGGTCGGTGAAGACCGGACCTCGGTTCATGCGGAATGTTCCGTCGGCGGGCTGGAATATATTGCCGCCCAGAATGTCGGCGGGAATCAGATCGGGAGTGCACTGCACGCGCTGGAACTGCAAATTAAAAAGATGCGCGAGGCATTTCACGGCGAGCGTTTTAGCCAACCCCGGGACGCCTTCGATCAGCGCGTGGCCTCCCGTGAGGATCACGACGAACAACTGGTCCACCGCGTCGGTCTGGCCCACGATGATCTTCGAAAATTCTTTTCGGACGTGCGAAGCCAACGCCGCGGCGCTCATCTCCATGCAGGGTTCTCCCGTTCAGCGTGGCCCCTGGGCTCAAGGCGCGCCGAATAATCGTGAAGCTGGCGCACCAGATAGAGCGCCTCGTCCTCGTTAAGATTGATATTACGCATCGCCCGCTCGGAGCGGGCGAGTGTATCCAGAAGCGCGTCTTCCGGCCAGCCGAATCGGCTGGAGGCGGCGCGGCACAGTTCCGGGAGTTTTGCCTTGGCCGGCGTGGCGAGCTTGCGCGAAAGCGCTAGGCGAAAGCGCCGGTACGCGACCGAGACGGCCGCCGGAGAAGCGTGCGCGGATTGGTAGAGGTCGCCAAGTGTTTCGACGAATTCCAGCGGCGAGAGGCGCGACTCGGTCGCTGGCATGCGCATGGCCCCCGCTCGCCGTGAGAACGTGAAAAGGAGCGCGAGGAACGCGATGCCGATTTGCAGTGAAGCCCAGGGCAGCGGGCCATTCTCAAAATAGGAAATCATGGACGCGCGGGCGCCGTGAAAATATTCGTCCCAATACACGCTGACCGTGTCGGGCGCGCCGACACAATTCAGAAAAAATGCCAGATTGCTCTTGTCGCGGATGGAGCCGTTCGTTAATGGCGACGCTGATGCCCACCAGATGATCTCGCCCTTTCCGACGCGATAGGTGACGACCGCGATCTCATCCTCCCGGCCGTAGAGCGCGAGCCATGGGTGAGTGCTCGAAGTAAACGTATCCGGCGCGATCATGGAAATCTCAGTCGCATCGCGCGTGACGGATGAAGGCAGCAACGCTGAATATGTCTTCGGCTCCGGTTTCCACTCTTCCACGGCTGTGGCATTGAGATCGGGGACGAGATCCGCTGCGCTCGCGCCGATGGCGAGCACGCGTCCGCCGCCGGAAACGAACCTGCGAATTGCCGCGCGCTCGCTGGCCGAAGCTGTCTGATTCGGCTCGGCTAACACAAGCAGAGCGCCGTCAGGGTTAGCCGGGAGATCTTCCGGCGATTTTTCCCAGCGCTCCACCTGGTATCCCTGTTCCTGAAGTAGCAGAAATGCAGCCTTGGCGCCTGCCCATTCCGAGGCGTAGCTCGAAGGATAGCCGAGCGACTGCTGAGCCGGCGCCGGGCCCACCGCGTAGGTGAGTCCGACCAGCACGATCATGACGACCCCCGCTCCGATCAGGAACCGGAGATCGCGGCTGTCGAGGAACGCAGGCATCCCAGTGACTCCAATTGCTGCATCGCGTCGCTCCAATCCGCGTCGGTGGCGGAGCGATAGCCGTACCAGACCAGCTCAAAACGCTGTGTCAGTTGCAGGAGCGGCGCATAATCCGCGCTTTCCTTTTTGATCAGCCGTAAGGATTCTCGAGGAGTTCGCGAGCGATCCTCCGGAAGTGATCGCGTCTCTTCCATCCGCACGATGGCTGCCCAGTACGCGGCGTGAATTGCAGCGCGGTAGTCTCCTCGCGCAGCGGCGGCCCGCGCGTCGCGCAGCCAGCGATGCCAGTCCCGGTTCACCGGAGTCGCACCGCTAAGATCCATTTCCGATCTCGACCCCGCTCGCATCAGGAAGCGCACCGTCCAAAACAACAGCAGAAGACATGCCAGCGCGATTACCGTCCACGCGACAATATTGCCTATGGTTCTGGAGCGGCCCAGCCGGCCAAAGACCCGTTCGAGCTGCCGCACAATCCATGACCACGCGCGCGCCTTGAGCAGATCGAGCCAGGAAGGTCCCGCTTGGCCGCGAAATTCCGTGGCGCTCAAGATGGCGTTCAGCCGGGCGCGCGATTGCGCAAGATTTTGCGGCAGCGTCGGAGTCTCCAGAGTCTGAGCGGCTTCGATGTAGGTCCGCAGCTCTTGCCGGATCTGGGCCAGGGCCTTGCTGTTCGCGCTCGGGTTCTTCTCGATCCGCGAAAGCGGACCGGTAAGCCATGCCGTGCTGACGCTGTAGCGGGCTTCGCCCGCGGTTACCGTCCAGTTTGCGGGCAGCGTCATCCGCAGATCATTGATCGCTGCTGAGTTGCCGGGCGAGGCGTTCAGCACCGCCGAACAGTGATCGAGTTCAGCGATGTACTCCTGCAACGTGAACGATTGTTGCGGCACGAGCGAGCTCGCGGATTGGCAGAAGGTTTTCAGCGGCCACGCGGTGTGAATTGACAGCAACGCCGCCACGCAGAGCGCCACCTTCCAGCTTGCCGCGATCCGGGATTTCGTGTCTCGGGGGCGCCTCACGCCGAAGGCACCGTGCCTGTTGCAGGCGAAGGCCGATCGAGCGAGGCCATCATGAATTGCAGGTCGAAGGCTTCCTTGCGAATGCGGGTGTCGTAGTAACAAAGCACCAGAACGATCATGTAGACCGACCCCGTAACCGTTGCACCCAGGGCCCCGAAAACAGAGGTCGAGAGAGCAAGCCAGGCCGGCAGATGGTGGTTTCGCAGCAACGCAACCATCGTCGCGATGGAAAAGGGCGCCTGAAAGACGATCAATCCCACATATCCGATGATGGCGGCTAGCAGGAATGCGATAAAAATATGTCCCCTGCGCCCTCGCGTGAGTTGCACACTGCGACGAACGGCGGCGAGGGCGCCGAGGTTCTCCAACATTAGCGCTGGAATCGAAACGGCGTAGCGCAGCGCAAGATAGATGAACGCGACCGCGCCAGAAATGTACACGAGCAGCACCAGAAGCACTGTGGCGGCCGCCACGACCGCCTGTCCTCCAGCCGCGGCGGCCCCGGCGATCAGGACTCCGCCAATGCCCGCGATAGCGACAAACACCAACAGCAAAAGTCCCATCATGCGAATGGCGATGGTCAAGATGACGCCCATCAGCCGCCAGAATTTCCCTTGGATGCTCCGGTAGGAATCGCGAACGGTTGATCGGCGGCCCAGGTAAGCTTCGGAGACGGCGTGAGTGACCGCCGCGAGTGCGATTGACTGCACGAGTATCAGAAGAATTACAAATGCAAAGATGCCGGCGGCGAATCCCAGTAGTAATCCCGGAGTGGGTGCCAGCGTGGGCCTTCCTGCAAACAGCATGCTGCCCTGAAAAGTAAGAACCAGGTAATTCACGGGAATCCCAAATGACGCGGGAATCGCCATGATCCCCACGAATACCCAAAAATGATTGCGATAGACAGTGAACGTGCGGTCCAGGAGTTCTCCCAGACTGAGAGGCCGGAGTTCGGCGGTCTCCACGGGTTCCTCCATTTGAATGCGCGATCCGAGAGAGAAGTTTCGTATCTAACCACACAGTAACGGCGGACGCAACAACGCGCGGCGTTCCTGTTTCTCCATTGTTTGCGGCCTTGCAGGAAATCTCATATGATTCCCTCGCGCGCGCCCTGACGCCAGGAGGGGATCATGAGCGGATTCCTCAGTCCCGAAGAGCTAAAGAAGCTGAAACCGGCGGAGACTTCGTCCTTCCCATCGCCGATCCCCACGCAGATCGTCTCGAGCGATGAATATTACCCTCAGCGCCAGAACAAACAGCAACGCCGAGTAGAGGCGCAGTTAAAGGACATGGGCAACAAGCTCGCGCGCAAACAGGGCATCAGCCGCAGAGCTTTTTTTACGACGGCCGCCGGTATGGCCACGGCATTCCTGGCGATGAACAAGGTCTACGGAGCGCTTTTTGACGTGACCGCCGCCGAGGCCGCCACTCCCGAGCTCGCCGATGAGCGCGCCAACCTGCTGCAGGATCAATTCATCTTCGACGGGCACACGCACTTTCTGCGCGACGACACGCGGCTCACCGGGTTCGTCATGATGCGCCAGGCGGTCGGAGACTCAGGTTGGAATCCGGAGTTGAAGGGCAAGAAACAGACCATCGAGGACCTCAAGTACAACAACTACTTCAAGGAGATTTTTCTCGATAGCGATACGAAGGTAGCGATCATTTCAAGCGCGCCCTCCGATATTCCTCAGGACTGGTTCCTGACCAACGAAATGATGGCGGAATCGCGCGCGAAGGTGAACAAGGCCGCCGGTTCCAAGCGGCTGATGAGCCACGCGATCTTCACGCCCGGGAAGCCGGGCTGGCTCGAGGATCTCGACCGCGGTCTGGCGCTCAAGCCTGATTCAGTGAAGGGCTATACCATCGGCGATAACACCCATAAGGAACTGGCGCGCTACCCATGGCGCATGGACGACGAAAAAGTCACATATCTCGGCTACGAAAAAATGCAGAAGGCGGGCATTAAGAACGTATGCGTTCACAAGGGGCTCTTTCCGCCGTCTCTGGACAGCCAATTTCCGCGGCTCCGCCCTTACGCTGACGTCAGCGATGTTGCCAAGGCCGCCAAGGATTGGCCCCAGTTGAATTTCATCATTTATCACTCCGGCTTTCGCAACGTGGGCGGCGGTGGTTCCGATGCAGCGGAGGCGTGGGCGACCGTCGAAAAAGCCGGACGCAATGAATGGGTCAGCGATCTCGCGGAAATTCCCGCGAAATACGGCGTCACCAATGTCTATGGCGATCTCGGCCAGGTTTTTGCGTTGAGCACCGTCGCCCAGCCCAAGCTCGCCGCGTTCATCGTAGGCACGCTGGTAAAGGGTCTCGGCGCCGATCACGTCGTGTGGGGCACCGACGCGCTGTGGACCGGCTCGCCCCAATGGCAGATCGAAGGACTTCGGCGGCTGGAAATTCCGGAAGACATGCAGCAGAAATATGGATTGCAGCCTCTCGGCGCGGCCGATGGCCCGGTGAAAACAGCAATCTTTAGCGGAAACTCCGTGCGCCTCTACAATTACAAAGCTCCCGCAAAATGGGCGAAGATGGACCGCTTTGCCGCTCTCAAAGAGGACTACATCAAGTCGGGCGCGCATCGCACGAATCTGCGATACGGCTACGTCGCGGTCTAGCGTGCGCTAAGCAGTCGGCTACTCCCAGCCGGTCGGAGCTTTATAAGGCTGCGTGACGATGACGGCGGAAATTTCCTTGATCTTGCGATCCTGTATCTTGAAAAGCTCGGCGATTTCCGTGCTGTTCGGCCATTGCGAATAGCGCCCCATCGTCATCATGCCGTGCCCGGCCACCTCCACCGTTTGCGACGTGGCAGGATGATTGAACCGCACGATTGCCAGCACCAGCCCCCGCTCGTCGTCCACAATCGGAAACCTTCGAGGGCTGATCGTGTGGATGTACGTGAAGATTTTTGTGCTCAGTTGTGCTCCGCAGCTCAGCGCTCCGAGCGGCGAAGTCGCGGACCCCGGGCAGGTCTGGATTCCGTTCTCGATTCGTATGGCGTCTTTGTCGAACGGCACGATATCGCCGTTTCCTTGTTCGATTCCGTCGAAGTACTTGCCTACCATGGAGACCATTTCCGCACGTGACGGCCGGTCTGCGGCCGGAACGGATTCCAGAAATACCGGCCTCGGCTCCGTTAAGTTGTCGGTGCCAAAAAGAGACGTCGTTTCCTTGCGCGCGACCAGCGTCTCAATCTCAGTAATCTTCTGATTCACAATCTTCAGGCGCACGTGCAATATCGCCGGCTTCCCATTCTCCCGGACCAGTGCGAACACGCCCACGCCGCCCGCCGCTGGCTCGTCGAAGTAAACTTTGTAATTGCTCAGGCCGGATGCTGTCGCCCACAGGCCATCGCCCAGCTCGAGCGGCACGCCATCCTCGGTGAACTTCACCGTCTTCGCGAGCGGCAGATGCGACGGATCGTGCGTAACCATCGCCGCGAGATATTGGTCAACGATTCCATTGAGACACGCGCGGTCGCAAGAATTGGAAGCGGGCGGGCTCGCCGGAGCAGCGGACACTTGGACCTTGCTCGATAGGGTGACGAAGGCAGCGAGAATCAAGACCCCAATCGCGCTCGCGAACAGCAATTTTCTGCGCACGATTCCTCCTATGACGGGCGAATGTTGGACCGCTACCACTGGGGCTGGTCGGACCTCGAATTTTCCCAACTGCTCCACCCCGAGCCTTGCCCGTACGTCCCCTGATTCAGGACAGCCTCGATTTCGTGCAGCTGATTCTTCCGAACCTTGAATATCTCCGCGATCTCCCACGTGAATGGGGTAGTCGGGCCGGCCGTAACGGCGCGGCCATCAGGCGTCTCGAAGTTGCGGGTGTTTCCGGCCTGATGATCGAAGAATACGAAGCTGAAAACGATTCCACGTTCCTGATCAACGACGAGATACCGCCTGTCCCGAATCAGCGAAACAAAATGGAGCAAGCCGGATTGGAACTGGTCCCGGCAGGACCATCCCGCGGAATACGTCGTCGGCTTCATCGCCGGGTCGTACTTCGGGGACGGAGCGGGGCGCGGGGTGCCGGCCGCGGTCAGGCCCGGCATGGGATTGAGATTATTGGTCGTCTTCATGCCATTTTCCAGGCGGTCGCAGTCATCGGCAAAAAACGAGTAGTCGTGCTTCCCATCGTCCTGCTGCATCCCGGAAAAATACTTGTTTGCCGTCTTGATCAGATCGAGACGCGTAGTGCGCTCGGCTTCCGGAATCTCCTCGAGGAAGGCGGCACGGGGACTGCCGAGCTTTTCCAGATTCGCGGCCCCGCCTTGCGCAAACTGGCCGCGTGCCACGATCGTTTCGATCTCGGAGATTTTCTGATTCTCAATTTTCAGTCGAACGGCAACGATCACGGGCTGCCCTGCCTCCTGCATCGTTCCCTCGAAGCCCACTTGGCCGGCCTGCGGATCGTCCACGTAGAATTTGTACGTCCCCTTACCCGTCGCCGTTCTCCAAAAGCCGTCGCCGAGCTCGAGTTTCTGGCCATTCTCGGTGAACTTGACGAACTTCGTCATGGGCAGGCGCGAGGGATCGTGCGCCACCACAGCGTCCACGTACTCGTCCACGAAATTATTCAGGCACGTGCGATCGCAAGCGCTCGATGCGGCAGAGCTTTGCGGACCGCCCGGAAATGCCCGCAGCAGGTTTGGATGGCCAACAACGGCGCCGACGACCAAAATTCCAATGGCGCAAATAAAAAGAAGTTTTCCTCGCACGATGTTCCCCCCCGGGCTCTATGGCCGCGCGGACTGTATAGCAGAAGCCGCGCAGAGTCTGCAACTCGCTGCTTCCGCCATCTCGTAATCGGTTCGTCAGTGCGGACGAAGCGCCGCCGGAGCCCGCCCCCAAAACGATGGCTTCCGGGCTGCCTCTAGCGAGTCTCGCATCCCAATGTTCGTTTGCCCGCCGATCAAAAGGTGCGAAGATCAATACGAGATACTGTCGGTCTTGTAACCGTTTTAGCGCCGGAACCATCAATTAAGAGATGGTTTGTTCGTGTTTGCCTTCAGGCAGGATTGAGTTTCTAGACGCGAGATGGCCCGCCATGCGGCGGATAAGGACTGAAAATGGCTGAATGGACGTTGAAGACGAATCCCGACGATAATTCCACTCTGCCTGTCCCGCCGCCCACTGAACCCGCCCGCGCAAAGAAGCCCGGCAAAAAGCGGCATCTATGGGTATGGGCGCTCGTGGTCGTTGCCGCGATCGCTGCGATTATTTTTTATCAACACTACCGGGCTGCCGAGGCGGCGAAGAAAGCCAAGGCGAATGCGGCTCCCAAGGCCGTTCCGGTCGTCACGGCTGCCGCAACCAAGGGCGACATCGGAGTGTACGTGCAGGCCCTTGGCACCGTGACCCCCGTTTACACCGTGACCGTAACCAGCCGCGTGCAAGGCCAGATCATGGAAGTTCACTACCGTGAAGGCCAAATGGTTCGCAAAGGCGACCCGCTGCTGGATATCGATCCGCGGCCTTATCAAGCAGCGCTGACGCAAGCGCAAGGACAGCTCGGCCACGATGACGCGGTTCTAAGTCAGGCGCGCACCGACTTGACCCGCTATCAATCCGCATTCAGCCAGAATGCGATCGCTCAGCAGCAGGTCTTCGATCAAGAACAAGCCGTGAAGCAGGATGAGGGCACGGTTAAGAACGATCAAGGCCTGGTGGACAACGCGAATGTGAATCTCGTGTACTGCCACATTACTTCGCCGATTGACGGCCGAGTCGGCTTGCGCCTGGTGGACCCCGGTAACATCGTTCAGGCGAACAGCACGACCGCGCTCGTAGTCGTCACCCAGCTTCAACCCATTACCGTGATTTTCAGCATTGCCGAGGACTACCTCACGCAGATTCAGCAGCAAATGCGCCACGGGCAGAAATTGAAAGTGGACGCGCTGGATCGCACGCAGCTCAAAACGATCGCTTCCGGCTCGCTGCTGACTCTGGACAATGAGGTTGATACGACAACCGGGACGGTTAAATTAAAGGCGATTTTCGACAACAAAGATACCGCCCTTTTCCCGAACCAGTTCGTCAACGCAAGTCTCCTGATTGAGACGCAGCAAGGCGTGATCCTGGTCCCTACGCCCGCGATTCAGCGAAACTCCCAGCAGGCGTTTGTGTACGTGATCAAGCCGGATAACACCGCCTCGGTGCAGAACATCACCGTTGGAACGGCCAACGGCAATGTCACAGCCGTGCAGGGAATTCAGCCCGGTCAGATCATCGCCGTGAATGGTTTCGACAAGCTGCAGGACGGAATCAAAGTGGAGCAGCGTAAACCATCAAAGAATGGGAGTGGAAGCGGAGACGGCACTTCAAATGGAGACCAGGCGCCATGAGTCCGTCCCGGCCATTTATTCTCCGGCCAGTGGCGACATCGTTGTTGATGGCGGCAATCCTGCTGGTGGGAATTGTCGCGTATACGCAGCTCCCGATTTCAGCTCTGCCGGAAGTTGACTACCCCACGATTCAAGTCATCACGTTTTATCCAGGCGCAAGTCCTGATGTGACGGCCTCCGCGGTCACGGCGCCGCTCGAGCGACAATTCGGCGAGGTGCCTGGCCTAAGCCAGATGACCTCGACGAGTTCTGCCGGTAGCTCCGTGATCGTCCTTCAGTTCGAGCTGAATCTGGACATCGACGTCGCGGAGCAGGAAGTTCAGGCGTCAATCAATTCCGCGCAGACGTTCCTGCCGCCTGATTTGCCGACGCCCCCCATTTACAGCAAGACCAATCCGGCCGACACGCCAGTCCTCACTCTCGCGCTGACTTCTCAGACGGTGCCGCTATCGCAAGTCGAGGATTTGGCTGACACGCGGCTCGCTCAAAAGATTTCGCAGTTGCAGGGAGTGGGCCTGGTGAGCATCAGCGGAGGGCAGAAGCCGGCCGTTCGTGTTCAGGTGAACCCCACGGCGCTATCGTCCTACGGCATCAATCTGGAGGACGTGCGCGCCGCGCTGCAACAGACGAGTCTGGATTCGGCCAAAGGAAACTTCGATGGCGCGCGCCAGGATTACCAGATCGACGCCAACGATCAGCTGCTGACGAGCGCCGATTTTCGCTCCGTCGTGGTGGCCTACCGCAATGGCGCTCCCGTGGTCCTCTCGGACGTGGCCAACGTCGTGGACGGCGCCGAAAACGTGGACCAGGCCGCGTGGATGAACAACACTCCGGCAGTCATCTTGAACATCCAGCGGCAGCCGGGCGCAAATATCATCCAGGTAGTTGACCGAATCAAGAAGCTTCTGCCTGTCCTGCAAACGAATCTCCCGGCCGCTGTGCACGTTTCGATTCTCAACGACCGGACCACCACCATTCGCGCCTCCGTAAAGGACGTTGAGTTTGAGCTGATGTTGACGGTAGGGCTCGTGGTGATGGTCATCTTTCTTTTCCTGCGCAGCCTGTCCGCGACGATCATCCCGAGCGTTGCGGTTCCTCTTTCCATCATCGGCACTTTTGCGGTGATGTATCTGGCCGGCTACAGCCTCGACAACCTCTCCCTGATGGCGCTGACGATTTCGACAGGCTTTGTCGTAGACGACGCGATCGTGATGATCGAGAACATCGCTCGTTTCATTGAAGAGGGTGACAAGCCGCTTGAGGCGGCGCTGAAGGGCGCCGAGCAAATTGGATTCACGATTATTTCGCTGACAATTTCGCTGATTGCCGTGTTGATTCCGCTGCTGTTTATGGGAGACATCGTCGGCCGGCTATTCCGCGAGTTTGCGGTGACGCTCGCCGTGACCATCCTTGTTTCCGCGGCAGTTTCCCTGACCTTGACGCCCATGATGAGCGCCCGACTGCTCCGTCATACGCCGCCGGACAAGCAAGGAAGATTCTACAGGTGGTCGGAGCACATGTTCGATCGAATCATCGAAGCATACGGCCGGAGCCTCCAATGGGTTTTGCAGTATCAGACGGCCACCTTGCTCGTGGCCCTCGGAACACTCGTGCTGACGATCATCTTGTACATCATCGTGCCGAAGGGATTTTTCCCCGTGCAGGATACCGGCATCATTCAGGGTTTTTCGCAAGCGCCGGAATCCATTTCGTTCGCCGCAATGTCGCAGAGACAGCAGAAACTTACTGAGGTCATCCTGAAAGATCCTGCTGTCGAAAATCTTTCTTCCTTCATCGGCGTTGATGGCACGAACACCACCCTCAATAGCGGCCGAATTCTCATCACCCTCAAGCCGCTCGGCGATCGAAAGATCAATGCCTCCGACATCATCCGCCGCATGCAGCCGAATCTCGAAAAGGTGGAAGGCATCACGCTGTATTTGCAGCCGGTGCAGGATCTGACCGTCGAGGATCGCGTCAGCCGGACGGAATATCAGTACAGCCTGGAGGACCCCGACCTGAACGAATTGAATACGTGGACGGCGAAGTTCGTTCAGAAGCTCCAGGGGCTGCCTGAGCTTACCGACGTCGCAACTGACCAGCAAACATCCGGGCTGGCCGCGTCTCTTGTGATTGACCGCGTGACCGCCTCGCGCATGGGAATCACGCCTGAAATGATTGACGAGACGCTCTACGACGCCTTCGGACAGCGCGAGATTTCAACTCTGTATACGCAACTGAATCAGTATCACGTGATCCTGGAGACGTTGCCGGATTTTCAGCACAATCCTGACAAATTGCAGGATATCTACGTTCGCTCGGCGACGGCCCCGGCGAGCTCATCGAGCGGGTCATCAACTTCCGCGGCCACTTCGTCTTCAGGATCTTCCGGCGCGACGGCGGGAACCACGGGGCCCTCCTCCAGCTCAACTTCGGCTTCGTCCACGATTCCCCTTGTGTCCGGCGCGAATGGCGCCGCCGTTCCCCTGAGCGCCTTTACGCATTTCGATTCGACCACGGCGCCTCTGGCGATAAACCATCAGGGTCAATTTCCCGTGGTCACTATTTCGTTCAACCTTGCGCCAAACGCCTCGCTGGGTGCCGCCACTACGGCGATTGACAAGGCCAAGAGCGACTTGGGAATGCCGCTGAGCGTCCAGGGAGCGTTTCAGGGGACAGCAGCGTCGTTTCAAGCCTCCCTTGCCAGCGAACCGCTGCTGATATTGGCGGCCCTGGTGACCGTATATATCGTCCTGGGCGTCCTTTACGAAAGCTACATTCATCCGATCACGATTTTGTCCACGCTGCCCTCCGCCGGTGTTGGCGCGATTTTGGCTCTGCTGATATGCGGTACCGAGCTCAGCATCGTTGCGCTGATCGGGATCATCCTCCTGATCGGAATCGTGAAGAAAAACGGCATCATGATGATTGATTTCGCTCTGGAAGCCGAGCGGAAGGAACACAAGAGCGCCACGGACGCAATTTACCAGGCGTGCCTCCTGCGGTTTCGTCCGATTATGATGACCACGATGGCAGCTCTGCTAGGCGGACTGCCCCTGGCGCTCGGCTCGGGAATCGGTTCCGAATTGCGCAAACCGCTTGGAATCGCGATGGTTGGCGGACTCCTGGTCAGCCAGGTGCTTACGCTTTATACGACGCCCGTGATCTACATCTTTTTCGACAACCTTGCCCATCGATTCTCGCGGGCTGACGCTGCCCAAACCGATCCGGAAGCGCTGCCCGCGGACTAAGCCATGAACATTTCTGCCCCATTCATTCATCGGCCTGTCGCCACCACGTTATTGACCATCGGCATCGCTCTCGCGGGCGCTGTCGCATTCGATTTCCTGCCGGTTTCGCCGCTTCCGCAAATTGACTTCCCGACGATTTCGGTTCAGGCGGGTTTGGCGGGCGCAAGCCCTGAGATCATGGCTTCCTCGGTCGCCACGCCGCTCGAACGGCAACTGGGCCGCATCGCCGGCATCACGGAGATGACCTCCGCAAGCTCGATCGGAAGCACAAATATTACTATCCAGTTTGATTTGACCCGGAATATTGACGGTGCCGCGAGAGATGTTCAGGCCGCGATCAACGCCGCGCGAAGTTATCTGCCGATTAACCTTCCCTCGAATCCGTCGTACAAGAAAGTGAATCCGGCCGATTCTCCGATCATGGTTCTCGGTTTGACCTCTAGTATCTACGATAAAGGCGCTCTGTATGACGCCGCCTCGACGATCATGGAGCAAAAACTTTCGCAGATCCCGGGCGTCGGCCAGGTCGCGGTGGGAGGCAGTTCTCTTCCGGCGGTGCGCGTCGATGTGAACCCGACGCAATTAAACAGCTACGGGCTCGGCCTCCAGGACGTTGCAAGCATGCTGGGGTCGCAGAACTCCAATCTGGCAAAGGGGCAAATATCCGGCCCCTTGACGACCAGCGATATCGTGACGAACGATCAGCTCCTCAAGGCCCAGTTCTATAGGCCGCTGATTGTGGGCTACCACAATGGCGCCGCCATCCAGCTTTCGGATGTCGCCGACGTTGAAGATTCGGTGCAAAACATTCGCAACTCCGGATATGTAAACGGCAAGCCGTGCGTAAACCTCATCATCTCCCGCCAGCCCGGCGCAAATATTATCGGGACCGTCGAGGCGATCCAGCAGGCACTCCCTTCGCTGAAGGCTTCGATACCCGCCGGGATAGACTTGACGACCGTTATTGACCGCACCACCACGATTCGCGCTTCGGTGCACGATGTGGAACGCACTCTTGCCATTTCGATCTCGCTCGTCATCCTGGTGGTCTTTCTTTTCCTTCGGAATGTGCGCGCGACGTTGATTCCAAGCGTGGCAGTCCCGGTCTCGCTGATCGGTACCTTCGCCATTATGTATATGTGCCGCTATAGCATCGACAATCTTTCCCTGATGGCGCTCACGATTTCGACGGGCTTCGTGGTGGACGATGCGATCGTGGTGATCGAAAACATCACGCGCTACATCGAGCAGGGCATGACTCCGATGCAAGCCGCGCTGCGCGGCGCGCAGGAAATCGGCTTCACCGTGCTCTCGATCAGCTTGTCTCTTATCGCCGTATTCATTCCGATCCTGCTGATGGGAGGCATCGTCGGCCGTTTGTTCCGGGAGTTTGCGGTCACGCTCGCGGTCGCCATTCTCGTTTCGCTTGTCGTTTCGCTGACCGCAACTCCGATGATGTGTTCCAGGCTGCTGAGCCGCGAAAAGCCCGAGGGCCATAACCGTCTCTACATGGCCAGCGAAAAGGGCTTCGCCTGGGTTTTGGGACACTACGAAAGCAGCCTCACCTGGGTGCTGGATCATGCGCCTTGGACGCTCGCCGTCCTTTTGATCACGATCGGCGTGAATGTGTTTCTTCTCATCATCGTTCCCAAGGGCTTTTTCCCGCTGCAGGACAACGGAATCATCCAGGGCGGCATTCGAGGTCAGCAGGATATTTCCTACCAGGCCATGGATCAGTTGACAAAGCGCTTCGTGGATATCATCAGGGCCGATCCCGCCGTGGCCAACGTGATGGCTTTTACTGGAGGCGGTTCGACGAACACGGGCAACGTATTTGTCGGGCTGAAGCCGCTCAATGAGCGCAAGCTGACTTCGAGCCAGGTGATCGATCGCCTGCGCCCGAAAGTGAACCAGGTGGTGGGCGCACGGGCGATCCTCCAGGCCGGCCAGGACCTGCGCATCGGTGGCAGACAGAGCAACGCGCAGTATCAATACACGATTCAGAGCGACAATTTGCCCGATCTCGTCAAATGGGGACCCCTTCTGCTCGCCCAAATTAGAAAATTGCAGGGATTCACCGACGTGGACACGGACCAGCAGAACACTGGCCTTCAGGCGTCGCTCGTTTATGACCGTGAAACCGCGGCCAGAATGGGAATCACGCCCCAGTTAATTGATAGCACGTTGTATCAGGCTTTTGGCCAATCGCTCGCATCCACGATGTATACCTCGCTCAACCAATACTACGTCGTGATGGAAGTGGCGCCGCAATATTGGCAGAGCCCGGAAGGACTAAAAGATATTTACGTCCATCCCGCAACCGGCGGAGAAGTGCCGTTGAGCGCGATCAGCCACTACGAGCCGACCACCGCGCCGCTCGCCGTGAATCACCAGGGTCAATTTCCTTCCGTAACCGTGTCCTTCAACCTTGCGTCTGGCGTGGCCCTCAGCGACGCCGCTGCGGAGATCGGCAAAATGGAAGAGAACATGGGAATGCCCGCCACGGTTCACGGAATGTTTTCGGGCACGCTTCAGGCATACCAGGCTTCGCTTGCTACCGAGCCTTACTTGATCATCACCGCGATCCTGGCGGTGTACATCGTCCTTGGCATTCTCTACGAGAGCTTCATCCACCCGATTACGATTTTGTCCACTCTTCCGTCCGCCGGGGTCGGCGCCGTGCTGGCGCTAATGATGTTTCGCACCGATCTCAGCGTGATCGCCTTGATCGGAATCGTCCTGCTGATAGGTATCGTGAAGAAAAATGCGATTTTGATGATTGATTTCGCCCTTGCTGCGGAACGCAATGAAGACAAGAGCTCCAGAGACGCGATCTTCCAGGCTTGCCTCCTGCGGTTCCGTCCCATCCTGATGACGACCATGGCTGCGCTCCTGGGCGCCTTGCCGCTGGCGCTGGGAACCGGGGTTGGTTCGGAATTGAGGCGCCCGCTGGGAATCACGATTGTGGGAGGGCTTATTTTCAGCCAGATGCTAACGCTCTATACCACTCCGGTCGTGTATCTCTATATGGATCGCCTGAGTATTTGGTGGCACCGGTCTCACCCCAGCCGACTGAATACATCTCCACAGGAGGCGGACTAAGTCATGCGGCCATCCCTGTCCGAGGAAAAAAATTCGATTCGGCTCCTGTCCGCGTGCGTTGCCGCCCTGCTGATTTTCAACGGTTGTAACGTCGGCCCGAAATATCACCCGCCCGCCGTGCAGGCGCCTGCGGCTTACAAAGAAGTCACGCCGGAAAATGAAAAAGACATTGAAAATTGGAAGGCGGCTCAGCCGAGCGACGATGTGTTGCGCGGGAAGTGGTGGGAGATCTTCAACGATCCCGAGCTGAATACCCTCGAAGATCAGGTAAACGTTTCCAACCAGTCCATTGCCTCAGCGGAAGCGAGCTTCATGGCGGCGCGCGCGATGGTTAAGGAAGCGCGCTCGCAGTTTTTTCCCACGGTCACCACCGATCCCACCATAACGCGGCAAAAGCAGTCGAACAACCTCAAGGAATTTGGTACCTCGACCACCGGTTCCACGCCCGTTGCCACCACGAACAAGGCTTTCACCGACTATGACTTCCCGTTTGATGCCACGTGGGTGCCGGATCTTTGGGGCAAGATTCGCAATACGGTCAACGCCAGCTCATACGGAGCGCAAGCGAGCGCCGCCGATTTGGCCAACACGCGCCTGAGCATGCAGGCGGAAGTTGCCGTGGACTATTATGAGCTTCGCTCGCAGGACTCATTGAAACAGTTGCTCGATACAACCGTGCAGGCCTACCAGGAGTCGCTCCGGCTGACGAAGGTTCTCTACAACACGGGCATAGATAACGATGAGCCCGTCGCTCAGGCCGAGACGCAACTGGAAACCACGCAAGCGCAGGACACCAACGTGGGAATACTCCGGTCCCAATACGAGCATGCGATCGCCATGCTGGTCGGCCAGCCCGCATCCACTTTTTCAATCCCTGTGGAGCCTTTGAAAGTCGCTCCTCCGCCTGTTCCGTTTGGCGTCCCGTCGCAGTTGCTCGAGCGGCGCCCCGATGTTGCCGCGGACGAGCGCTTGATGGCCCAGGCGAATGCGCAGATCGGCGTTGCGCGGGCAGCCTACTTTCCCACGCTGACGCTGAGCGCTTCGGGAGGGTTTGAATCAACGGCGGCCAGCACCTGGTTTTCCTGGCCGAGCGTTCTTTGGGCGATTGGAGCGTCCGCTTCCGAAACTATTTTTGACGCGGGCTTGCGCCGCGCTACCGTCCAGCAATATCGCTCCATGTACGATGAAACGGTCGCGAACTACCGCCAGACTGTCCTCACCGCTTTCCAGCAGGTCGAAGACAATCTCGCGGCGTTGCGCATCCTCTCGAAGGAAATTGAAGAGCAGGACGTCGCCATCAAATCGGCGCAGAGGTTCCTGACGGATGCCACCAACCGCTGGAAATTGGGACTCGATCCCTACCTCGACGTCATCACCGCGGAAACCGCCTTGCTGAGCAATCAGCAGACGATGGTGAACCTACGAATGCAGCAGATAACCGCCAGCGTCCAGTTAGTGGAAGCCCTCGGAGGCGGCTGGGATAAGACGCAACTCCCCTCCACTGCTGCGCTCGTCACAAAAGCTCCGTTGCCCTGATCGTGAAGTTTCCTGCGTCGAAATCGCGAGCCGAATTGCGAGCGATCAATCTTCTGTTGTGGCGCCGAACGGCACCCACTCTCTGCCGTCGAAGCGGATCAGGAACAACTGCTTAATGGGCTGATAGTCGGTGGGGCTCGTCGTGACCCTGATGCCGGGTCGGAGCATGCCGAGTTCGACGTCCAGGCTGGAGGCTTGCTTCATCACGTTGGCTCGGGTGAGATTGTCGCCGCACCTCTTCAGCACCTCGACGAGGGCCTCCGCGCGTTCGTAACCGGCCACGTTGTTCTGGTCGCGAAGGCTCGCGTCCGGGCTGTATTTGCGCATCCAATCCAGAAATTCGCGCACGGCAGGGTCGCTTTGCGCTCGCGAAGACGACCAGCTCTTGGATCGCGCATTGGTGATGATGCCGGCGGATTTTTCCAGGCCAGCAGGATCGAGGAACGCGGCAATCGAAAGGGAAGCGTTCGGAATGAACTGCAACGGATGCCAGCCAAGGTCATACGTCGTGCGAATCGCCTGCGTGGCGAATGTCCCGACGGATAAATCGAGGAAAACGTCAGCGCCGGAGTCCTTGAGCGCGGTGATCTGCGGCTCGAGCGCCCTGTCTGAAAACTGATCCGAGACCTGATATGAAATTTCCTTGACGATCATGGCCGAAGCTTTGTCGCCGAAGCCGTCGTGCACGCCCGCGAGGTACTCTTTCCCGGCATCGTCATTCGCGTAGAGCACGGCAACCTTCGCTCGAGGCTTGTTCTGCAGAATGTATTTCGCGTAAACCAAACCTTCGGTTCGATACGTGGCGAAAAATCCCATAGTCCAGGGAAAGTGGGAGGGATCGTCGAAGACCGCGGAACTGGATTGCACGAAAAGCTGCGGGACTTTTTGCTCGTTCATGTAGGCGCGAATCGCCAGATTGCTTTCGGTTCCGAAGGAACTGAAGATCAGCAGGACTTTGTCCTCCTCCACGAGCTTTCGCGCGAGATCCGCGGACTTCGGACCGTCGGACGCGTCGTTCACGCTGATGAAGTTAATTTTGCGGCCGTTAACGCCGCCGCGGTCGTTGATCATTTGAAAGTAAGCCGCTTCAGCGCGAGCGACGGCGGCATATTCGCCGCTCGAGCCTGAGGAAGCAGCGATGTTGCCGATCTTGATTTCGGTATCGGAAGCTCCCGGGTCGTAGGATTTCTGGCCCTCAGCCGTCGCCCCAATTATCACCGCAGCGAGCGACGCGAGGAGCGCGAGGCGAATCACGAATCTGCTCGCGCATTGCTGGATGGGTCTTTTCAATTTTGGAAAACCTCGCGGAATAAACGAATCATCTCCGCAAATGCCAGGTCCGTCGCTTCCGGATCGAACCTTGGGCCTTCATCGCGTGTAAAAGCGTGCTCGGCGGGATACAGCAGCGTTTTGTAAGATACGCCGGAGTTTTGCAGAGCTCGATCGATCGTTTCGCGTCCCGCATCGGGAACGTGCGGGTCCTTTGTCCCGAAGATCATTAGGAGTTCACCGCGGATTTCTTTTGCGCGCGCCAATGATCCAGCATCGGCGTCCTGGCCGAGCTTGCCGTCATGGATGCCTGTGCCGTAGAAACAGACCGTCGCGCGGACATCGCGCTGGAACGCCGCACGGAACGCGAGGTGGCCGCCGATGCAGAAACCCATCCCCCCGATTTTTCCCGGCGCGACCTTGGGATGTTTCGAAAGCCAGTCAAGACCAGCACGGCAATCGGCATCGAAATGCGCGACCGGAGTCTTTGCCGCGTCTTGCTGGCCGCGAATGCGTCCGGCGTCGTCGAACGGGATCACCGTTCCCGGCGGTTCGATCCGGCGGTAAATTTCCGGGGCGGCGGCAACAAATCCATATCCGGCCAATCGTATGCACGCGCGGACCATTGGCGGCGTGAGTTGAAAGATGTCGGAATAGCACCAGATGCCCGGATATTGGCCTTCAGCCTTCGGCGCAGCGACAAAAGTCCGCATCGGGAAACCCGGCAGAGAAATGTCAGCGTATTCGGTGGTAACGATCATTTGTTTGCTCGCGGGAAATTCTGCCGGAGATGTGAGAGCCAGTCAATTCCCGATTCACAAAGCGAAATAGTAGGTCAGGTCGTGCTCACAGGCACAAAATCAATCGCATCTAGTGCCAGGGAATCTGGATATCGCCGCTGCGCCACTCCCAGCCCATGTTGTCTTCCGTGAAAATCAGTCGGTGACCCAGCCGTGCATTGAGCGAGCTGGAGTATTCCATGTCGAGAAACCTCGGGGGAGCGGAGCGCCTCGCCGGAGAGCTGGGCGTCAACTCATCGGCCATATACCACTGGATAAGAGGCATGAACGCGCCTCGCCCGGATCGCGCTGCAGTAATCCAACGTCTCGCCATCGAGACGGGATTCAGCCTGAACTTTGAGGATGTCTACGGTCACGTCAGCGAGCTGCAGTCCAGCGATCCTGCCATTGTCGCCGAGATCTATCGCAGGAAGAAGAAACGTGCCGCGATCGAAGAGAAGAAGTCCGCTCGAGTTGCTGCAGCTGAATTCCTGGTGAAGAGCCTCACAGCGCGCCGGCGCCTCGCGGCCGTCGACCAGTCAATCGGCGAGACCGACCCAAGTCCCGCCCGTCCCGACGAAGTCACCCTCTGATGACCGCGCCCGAGCGCGCCGAGATTGGGGAAATCAATTTCGCTTCGACATTCGGCTTTAGCAAGATTCAATCCACGTCGGTTTCGTCTGGAAAAAATTGGACGCTCTTGGTGGAGAGGTATTCTTTCTCCCACTGCGCAAGCGTAGCGCGCATGAAAGCCTCACGCCGCGGATCCACATCGAGATCGACAGGACCAAGCTCGACAGCCCCCGGGCCAGCGACCGGGATGTTGAGTCTCACGCGATGAAATTTATCGTCTTCCTTGCTGAGCCAATAAAGGCGCGGGAGCAGAACCTCACTCGGCGACGATCCCGCTTCTGTCCAGGCATCGCAAAGCCAGCCGGCGAGTTTCCCTCCGTCCACACTCAGGTGCAGCGTACCCCACATGCTGATTTGCCCCTGGGTAATCCGCCGCGTGTCTACTTTGACGAGTCGCTCCGGCACTCTAGTCTCTCCACTTGCTAGCCCATTTTATTGAAAATCCATCGTTGGACGCCATCGACAAAATCCTGAAACCAGAAGCGGAACCTGGCGAGGCCCTTCGGCTGATTTCCAGGGCTCTGTGCTTTGACGAAATGGTTGTCAGCCGTCTGCACGAAAATCGGAAAATTGATGATCTGCTGAAACTTGGCGGTCGGGTATCTAATTTCCGGACCAGGGAATTTCAGGAGGTCGCCCCCAGTGGTCCTTGCTTCCTCAGGCACCCCTGCTGCCTGCAAGTCATGCTTGCCGAGAATGTCGCCGGGATCGGAGGGATCAGCTCGTTCGCGCACCCATACGACGGCGATGGTTTTACTGATTCCCGTGCCGCGGGTCCTTACGACGACATTCGGCATGAAGACCATCTCTCCTGAGTCCGTCTCATTCGGAAGGCGCCCCATCTTGCTAACATCCCAACCCACGTACGTCCAGTTCGCACCAACCCGAAAGCCTGGGTACTTTAAAAGCCAGATCAGGACGTAAGCGGAACCGCCGACAAAGAGCGACGCGAAAACGTCACCAAGAAAGATGCTGAGCGTCTCCATCCAAAAGGAGAGAGGGCCAGTACTCGATTGGTCCGGCGAGAGGAACATGCGGGACTCTATATCACAAATCGACGCGATCTCGAGGACGTGAAGGGCTGCGGCGCGCCGTGTGTCGCGTGCGGCCCGATTCGCCCTGGACGTCGCAGCGTAGGCGCAAACGGCGAAGCTCTTGGAGACGGGGGCGCGCGCTCGCGGAAGCGCACGCCCGTTGGCGGTGACACTAAGGTGACACTGGCGGCAGCGCCGGTCGCAGTGTCTCAGAAAACCCTCAGTTTTGCTTGGAAATTGGTGGACGTGACCGGGATCGAACCGGTGACCCCCTGCTTGCAAAGCAGGTGCTCTCCCAGCTGAGCTACACGCCCACAGTCGAGGGCGCTTCAATTCTAAAGTATTTCCGCGTGCGCCGGAATCATTCCTTCGCATCTTGGTCAGGGGATGAACCCCTGACTCGCGAACTCCCGTCTCGTGAGAGAGTGCGGCCCTGCGACCAAACCGAAGCTTCATCATCTTATAAGGTGGTTTAGGCGGCCCGGAAGTTTACAATATCCGCTTACTAGGACTAGGGCCCATCATGGCGAAACCAATTCTGCTGAGCGTGGACGACGACTCCGATGTTCTTCGGGCGATCGAGCGCGACCTGCGCTCGAAGTACGGCGCTGAATTTCGTGTGATCGGTAGTGATTCCCCCAGCGGAGCGCTCACGCTTCTGAAGCAGTTGAAGGTCCGGAACGATAGCGTGGCGCTCCTCCTTGCCGACCAGCGCATGCCTCACATGGACGGCGTCACATTCCTGCAGGAAGCGATGCACATTTTCCCCGAAGCGAAGCGGGCATTGCTCACCGCTTACGCCGACACCAACGCCGCGATCAGCGCCATCAATAACGCCAACATCAACTATTTTTTCATGAAGCCGTGGGATCCTCCCTCGGAGCACCTCTACCCGCAATTGGATGATTTGCTCGATGATTGGCGAGCTTCGTACCGGCCAAAATTCGAGGGGATCCGCGTCCTGGGGACGCGCTGGTCGCCCCGGTCGTACGAGTTGCGCGATTTCCTGGCGCGTAACCACGTTCCCTACCAATGGACTGACGTGGAACTCTCCGCCAACGATCCGGAAACGAAACGCCTTTTGGAGGCGCTTGGCCCGGATGCCGTGAGCCTCCCGGTGGTGCTGTTTCCGGATGGCACCAAGCTGTTGGAAAGTCTGCCGGCGGACGTCGCGCAAAAAGTCGGATTGCGGACGCGTGCGCAAACCAATTTCTACGATCTGGCCATCGTAGGCGGCGGTCCTGCCGGTCTTGCTGCTGCTGTTTACGGCGCGTCGGAGGGGTTGCACACGGTGATGATTGAGCAGGAAGCTCCCGGTGGGCAGGCAGGAATGAGCTCCCGCATCGAGAACTATCTTGGATTTCCCATGGGACTCAGTGGCGGCGACCTGGCCCGGCGCGCGGTTGTGCAGGCCCAGCGTTTTGGGGTCGAAATCCTTTCGCCGCAGGAAGCTGTCGGAGTTCGAACGGAAGGCTCCTACCGGATAATCAAGCTGGCGGATGGAAATGAGATCTCCTGCCACGCCTTGATGATCGCAACGGGCGTGCAGTGGCGGCGGCTCGAAGCCCCGGGAATCGATCGTTTGCAAGGTGCCGGCGTCTACTACGGAGGCGGCGCAACGGAGGCGCTGTCCTGCACGGGCGAAATCGTCTATGTGGTTGGCGGCGCGAATTCGGCTGGTCAAGCGGCGATGAATTTCGCGAAATACGCCGAACGAGTGGTGATCGTCCTGCGCGGAAGCTCCCTGTCAAGCACGATGTCGCAGTATTTGATAGACCAGATCAAGGAGACGCCCAAAATTCAGCTTTGGGCTAACGCCACCGTGGCCGAGGCGCACGGCGAAACTCATCTGGAGGAAATTTCCTTTCTTTGCTCGGATACCAACAAGATTGAGCGTGTGCCGGCTAGCGCGATGTTCATTTTTATTGGAGCGCTGCCGCGAACCGACTGGCTGGGCAATATCATCGAGCGGGACGAACGCGGGTTCATTCTCACCGGCCCCGACCTCATCCGAGAAGGGCAACACCCCAAGGGGTGGACGCTCGAAAGAGATCCCTTTCTCCTCGAAACCAATGTTCCCGGTCTTTTTGCGGTAGGCGATGTGCGCCACGGTTCAGTGAAGCGGGTGGCTTCCGGAGTCGGTGAAGGCTCGGTGGCCGTGCAATTCATCCATCAATATTTGAGCAAGGTATAAATGGTCGAAAAATCGGAACTGCTCACCGTCCCGGCGTTCGCCGGCCTGCCCGACGATCAAATTGCCTGGTTTATCAGCCAGTCGGAAGAGATACGCGCCAAGGCCGGTGATACATCTTTTCGCGAGGGCGATCCCGCGGACTCAATGTTTGTCATCCTCGAGGGACAAGTGCAGGTGCGGGGCGAGCTGGGCGGTGAAACCGTCGTGATCGCTCTCAATCCCGGCGCTGTGACCGGAGTGTTGCCCTATTCCAGAATGAAGCAGTTTACCGTGGGCGCGCGAGCGGTCACGGACGCCCGTATCCTGCGTTTTCCTGCTTCGCTGTTTCACGATCTTGTGCAGAAGATGCCGGAGTTGACGCAACGTCTTGTGGGACTGATGTCCGACAGAATCCGTGAGACCACTCGACGCGAGCAACAACGCGACCGCTTGGCTTCCTTGGGAAAGCTTTCGGCAGGACTCGCTCATGAACTCAACAACCCAGCTTCCGCCGCCAAACGTGCCGCAAGCCAGCTGCGCGACGTCCTGAAACGGATCAAGGACGCGAGTCACGAACTCGGAAGCCGCGACCTCACCGCCGCCCAAAAATCGGAAATCGAAAAGCTGGAAGCGTCGTTCGTCCAACGCGACGAAGTTCCGTCCGATGCGCTGACGATCAGCGACCGGGAAGACCAGATTGATTCCTTGTTGCGCAGTCACGGTCAGACCGATATGTGGCAAATGGCGGCCGATCTGGCGCACCGCAACGTCAAGCCGGAAGCGCTCGAATCGCTTTTCGCGACCCTCGATGCGGTCACCGCCCGCGCCGCGCTGGTGAGGATCGCTGCTTCCGTCGAGGTCGCGACCCTGCTGAACGAAATCGAGAGCGGCACATCGCGAATCTCCGACCTGGTCCGCGCGATCAAGGAATACACGTTCATGGACCAGGCGCCTTTGCAAAACGTGGATATCGTGAAGAGCCTGGAAACTACGCTCACCATCTTGAACCACAAACTAAAGCACGGAGTGGTCGTCAAGCGCGACTACGGGCGCGTCCCTCTCCTCGTGAATTCATTTGGCAGCGAGCTGAATCAGGTATGGACCAACCTCATTGATAACGCCATTGACGCCATGGGAGGCGAGGGCGAACTCCGAGTTCGTACATATCGCGACGACGATTGCGTCGTGGTTGAAATTGAAGATAGCGGCCCGGGAATTTCGCCTGACGTATTGCCGCATATCTTCGAACCTTTCTTCACCACCAAGGGTGTCGGGGAAGGCACCGGACTCGGCCTCGACACCGTTCAGCGGATCGTGAAGAAGCACCGGGGCGACATTCAGGTCACCTCAAAACCGGGCGACACGCGTTTTCAAGTCTGGCTCCCGTCGGCCCCAAGCGCGGCTTAGGACTGCTCTCGCCGGATATGCGGCGAACCCCTTACGTCGCGGTTGAGTCCGGATCGCGGTGCGATCGGAAACGGTCGGTTGAACTCGGCGCGGCGCTTCTCGCTGCCACCGTCGCCCCGCTAATCGTCCTAGTGTCCTGCCTGGAAGACGCTGAACCGGCGCTCGAGTTCCCATTGTTGCCGCGCCCGCTCGCTCGATTGCAGAAACGCGGCGCATGCGGGAGAGCGCTCGCTGCCGCTGAACTTGTCGCCGGAACACGCCGGGACGACACGATCGTATCGATCCCGTTCCTGCCACAAACTCGGTCCCGCCAGAAAGCTATTCTCGATGCTCGTGCGGACCATCCGTTTCAAGTCCGGATATTTCAGGCCATACGTCTCCACCGCTCGAACGTACTCGTGCGTCAAATCGATCCGTGATACTCCTTCGTCGTCGGTCGAGGGCGCGATTGGCACTCCGAATTTCAGGTACATCGCCAGCGGATCATCTTCGCCGGTCACTCCGAGAATCTCATCGTTGCTCGTGAGATTGAGCTCGACCATCACGTGTTTCGCGCTCATCTCCTTCAGCAATTCGTACGGGCGATTCTCCTGCATCACGTCAACTCCGTGCCCGATTCGCTCCGCATGCGCTTGCTCCACGGCCAGCCGAATGTGGCAGCACAGTCCTTCAGGCGGCACCATTCCTGGCGCGAGTTCGCCCGCGTGCAGGCTGATGTGCAAGTTCGGATAAACGCCGTGCAAAAATCCCACCATCTTCATGTGCAGCGCGTAGTCGGACATGGCCACATAGTCGTCTTCGGGTTGCACGTAATTGATGCCGACGATTCGCGGATCGGCCGCGCCCGCCTCAAATCCAAGCAGCGTCTGCGCGAACACTTGGGCCGGCGGAAAAGCGCGCAGCACTTGATAGATGTACCTGATCTGGATGTTGCAGCCGGCCGACTCATTCGCCTCGCCGCAGTGCTCGCGCTGCCGGCGCAGCGACTCCGCTTGATCCAGATAGGCGCGCACAACGGCGACGTCGTCACGCAATCCCTTGGCGAGCAGCTGTTCGCGGAATTCGCCCAAGCTGCGATCGGCATTCCAGCCAAGCTCTTTCGCAATCGCCGCCGTATGGTCGAACGGAGGCGTGACCATCAGCTCCAGGTATTGCTCGTTCTGCGCTGCGGCGCGAGTGGCCACTTCGTCCAGCCACTCGCCGGTGTGCCGCTCGTCCACGCTCATGAATCGAGGAAAACAGTCAAAGAAGTGATCGTGCCCCGTCACACCCGGGGTGGGCACGAAACCGCGCATCGAGAATGCGTCCACCAGCGCGTCATATAGATGTTGATCGTTGAAAGCCTGCGCCGCGGGAACGTCTCCTTTTTTGCAGGAAGCACCCGCACCGGAAGCCTGCTTCACGAACGACAGCGAGGAGATGTTCACGCAGAGCTTGTCTTCGGCGCCGTCCTTGATAAAGGTCTCCGCGTATATGGCGCCCTCCAGGTGAACGTGCAGGTCCCCGCCCTTAGGCATGTTCACGAGAAACGCACGCAGATCAAGCGGGTTCACCTTCGCTACCTCCATCGCTCGCGCGGTGCGCTGCTCGGCGGTCGCGCCCGAGGAGTCAGAGCCCGTCGCGGAACATCCCGCCAACGCGAAAACCAACGCGAGAGCGCTGAAGCAGTACGCGAACGGCGTGGCTACTCGCACGTGTGTGATCCTCGTTTGGTTGTCAACATTTGCCGTCCATTCTAAACGGGCTGCGCGCACAAACACAATTTCTCAATCCCTGCCGTGAGGTAAACTCTCTCAGTGTTCTACAGATTTCACAATCCACTCCGGAGACGCGAAGCGCATGCCTAGGGTCGTTCGAGCCGTTTGCCTCGCGTTCATCGTATGCGGCTTGTGCGCCACCGTGCTCGGCGCGCAGACACCGCAGCCGCCCCAGCCGGCGCCTCCGATCCCGGTCAAGGTTGTGGTCATCACCATGTTTGAACGCGGCGAGGACACCGGCGACGCTCCCGGCGAATACCAACTGTGGGTCGAGCGCGAACATCTCGACCGCGTGATTCCGGTGCCCGCCGGGTATCATCACGTGCGCATGAATGGCGACGGCGTTCTCGGTATGCTCACCGGAGTGGGCACCGCGCGGGCGGCGGCGTCGGTGATGGCGCTCGGCTTGGACCCGCGCTTCGATTTTTCCAAGGCGTACTGGATTGTGGCCGGCATCGGCGGCGGCGATCCGGCGGACGTGTCACTCGGCTCGGCGGTCTGGGCCGATCGCGTGATTGATAGCGACCTCGCGTATGAAATAGATGCGCGCGAAATTCCCAAGGACTGGCCCACGGGCTACGTTCCCTTGAACCGGGCGACGCCTTACGAACAGCCTGCCCGCAGCGGCCTCGACGGAGAGATGTACACGCTGAATCCGCAGCTCGTCGGCTGGGCGTTTCAGCTTACGAAGGATACGCCGCTCGCCGATTCCGATACGATGCGCACGTCGCGCGCGCGCTACGTCGGTTTCCCCAACGCCATGAAGCCGCCGTTCGTCGCGCGAGGCGATGCGATGTCCGGCAGCACCTTTTGGCACGGCACGCTCATGGACGAATGGGCAAACGCGTGGGTCGCGTATTTCACCGGCGGCAAAGGAAATTTCATGGTCTCGGGTATGGAGGATACCGGCACGATGCAAGCGCTCACATTTTTGAGCCAGGCCGGCCGCGTGGATATGAAGCGCGTGCTGGTGCTGCGCACCGTGAGCAATTACGTTCGCGAAGCACCGGGCGTGACTCCCGCCGAGAGCCTGAAACAAATGGCCACGGGAAATTATCCGGCGTTCATGCCCTCGCTCGAAGCGGCGGAAACCGTGGGCGATAAAGTCGTGCGCGATATCGTTCAGCACTGGGCCGAGCGCGAATCCACGATTCCCGGAGCTCCATGAGGACCCTCTCGGAATGAAATCCGAACTCGATTACGCGCGAATGCTTTCGGTGGCGCTGGAACAAGCTCGCCAAGGTTTTGCTGAAGGCGGCATTCCCGTTGGCGCGGCAATTTTCAACGCGAGCGGCCAGCTTGTGGGCGCGGGACGCAATCGCCGCGTGCAAAATGGCGATCCTTCGATGCATGGCGAGACGGATGCCTTTCGCAACGCCGGCCGCCAGCGCAGTTATCGCGATTTGATTATGGTCACCACGCTCGCGCCGTGCTGGTATTGCAGCGGGCTCCTCCGGCAATTCGGTTTTGGCACGCTGGTGGTCGGCGAAAGCCGGAATTTTCAGGGAGGCCTCGACTGGCTGCGCTCGCTCGGCGTGCGGGTGGTTGATCTCGATTCCGAGGAATGCGCGGCGCTGATGGCGGACTTCATTCGCCTCCATCCTGAAATATGGCACGAGGATATTGGGGAGGCGTAGCATCGGCGACACCGAAGAGGAAGAGAGATTCTTCGACTGCGTCCCGCGCGTCCCGGCAACGCTGGGACGAAAATCAAAGACGCGCGGGACTTCGGTCAGGACTTCGCTCAGGACTTCGCTCAGAATGACAAACGCAAGCTCAGGAAAATGAACGCGACTCCACATTTTGAGCGCATCATCTGGATTGTCCTCGATAGCGTGGGCATCGGCGAGCTCCCGGACGCGGCCGACTACGGAGACGTGGGCCGCGACACGCTGGGCCACGTGGCGCGCTCGCGTCCGTTGCATCTTCCCAATCTCGTTCGCCTGGGCCTCGCGAATATCAAGCCGCTTGCGAATCTCGCGCCGCCGCCGCGTCCCGCCGGAAATTTCGGCAAAGGCGCGACCGTGTCGCCGGGGAAGGACACCACAACCGGCCACTGGGAAATGGCCGGCATCTGGCTCGACCAGGCTTTCCCGGTTT
>Ga0302324_100003408_pt1 | contig 35954 bp, 19 predicted proteins | sample Palsa_T0_1_FD_201949 | JGI IMG/M metagenome (GOLD analysis project Ga0302324, IMG submission 201949) | Peat permafrost microbial communities from Stordalen Mire near Abisko, Sweden - Palsa_T0_1 | ecosystem: Environmental > Terrestrial > Soil > Palsa > Peat permafrost | place: Sweden: Abisko...
CCTCTTTCTGCTTGCCCCATCCTGACCAACCTCGGTCAGCGCCATCGAGGCGGTACTGGTAGACGAGGTCGTTGGCTTCGCCGTAGGAGGCGGTTGCGAATTCAAAGCGGACATCGCTGGTGCCGGGAGAGAGCTGAGGCTCGGCTGCACCGGGAATGGTGTTGCCGCCAAAAACAGCATGCGAACCGGCAGAGACCTGGCGGATGAGGGTGGGATACTGCTGCGAGGAGCTGGAGAGGAGGCGGGGATTGAAGCGAACGAGCTGCTCGCCGGCGGACCACACCGTGCCGTCGGGATCGGTGAACCTGGGTTCGACCTTGAATCGTTCGAGAGAGCGGTAGGTATCTTCGTCGAGGTTCCAGTTGCCATTGCCTGCGGGTGTTGCGCGTGCGATGCGACGACCCTCCTCGGAGACCATGAGCGACCAGATAATCCCGCTGCCCGGCTTTTCCTCGTAGAAAAGAGGAGAAGCATCGGGAACATCCATGGGCAGTTGGGCGCGATTATCGATGACGAAGCGATGGGCCGCCTGATCCCAGCGGAAGATGTCCTGATGGCGATCGATCCCGGCATAGATGGAGCCAGAAACGAGAGCGATCCCGTTTGAGCCGACGGGCAGGCCTTGATCTTTGCCGATCACCTCAACATGGGCGTCGCGCATGCCTGTGGGCGGCACGACGATGCGGAGAACGTTTGCGTTAGCGCCTGCCGCCCAGAGAATCCCGTCGTTGTCTTCCTCAAGGAAGCGTGCATCGTAGACGATATTTGGCGGCCGCCCCTCGTCGATCCATTTCTGGCCATCCCAGAGCATTGAGGCGACGCCATCGTTGCCGCCCTTGAAGACACGATTGGGGTTCTTGCGGGAGACGAGAAGGGTATACGTCTGATCTGTGGGGCCGCGGAGTGCGGGGAGAGCAGGCGTTAATTTGTCGTTCTCAACGCGCATGATGCCGTCACTCGTGGCCGCGAGGAGCTGATCGGGCGACTTGCCGGAGGGATCGTGAAAGATCCTCAGGTCGAAAGCCTGCGTGACTCCGGTAATGGGGATCCAGAGCGGGCGATTGGTGATTGGATCGGCGGCGAGCCGCTGGACGGGAGCGCCACCGCCGCCCTGGGCGATGTAGATGGAGCCCTGGAAGCGAACGGCAGCGAGCATGCCGAAATGGGAGAAGACGGAGATGGGCGAGTTGATCTCGACGCGGGTGACGCCGCTGGAGTCGCCGATCCATAGAGCACCGTCGCGATCCTGAAGGGCGGTGAGTGCGCCGGGATCGGGAAGGCCGTCGGCAACGTCGATGATCTGGCGGAGCGAGCCGTCGTGGTTGAGGATGAGCGCTCCGCCGCTGAGGGTGGTGATGGCCAGGCCGCCGTCCCTGAGCAGAGTGGAGGTGTAGACGCGACTCTTCTTCAGATAATCATCGGCGCCGGTGGGGAAGGGCGAGACCTTTTGCCCGTCGAAGAGGGTGAGCACGCCTTCGCGCTGGCTGACGAAGATGCGGTTGTCGTCGTAGGGATAAAGGAAGAGCTTGATGGCGTCTTTGTAAGCGTCGCCTCCGGGAACGGGGCGGAGGTCATCGCCGACGATCTCTTCAAGGCCGATGCCGGTTTGAGCGGTGTAGACGTGACCGCGAACCATGGAGAGCGCCTGGAAGCGGCCGCCGGGATTGGCGGGATGCCAGACATGCATGGTCTTGCCATCCCAGCGGAATAGCTCCTGGTAGGAACGGTAAAAAGTTCCCTGCGGCGTGGGCAGCGTTTGCCAGACATCGGTGAAGCCGCGTTCATTCTCGGGGATTTTTTCGAGGAGCGAGATGTAGCGAAGGGTCCCGGTGGAATCGGGCTCGAGATAGCCGAAGTTTGCGTTGCTGCCGACCCAGATGCGGCCGGTGTCGTCCATTGCCATGGATCGGGTGGTGTTCGACGGGGTGAGGATCTTGCGCCACGAGACGCCGTCGTATTCGCGAATGACACTGCCGGAGGTGCCGATGAAGATGACGCCGCGGCGATCTTGAACGATGGTCCAGACCTGGCCGTAACCGCCGAACTCGTCGCGGGTGTGGGCCTGGAGGACGGGGACGCCGATTTCGACGGGGGGCTTGGCGGGTGATTTGGCGGAAGCGAGCGTGGGCGCGGAGGGCTTGGGCTGCGCACCGGCGAGGGGTGCGAGCGCGAGCAGTGCGAGGAGCGTCAGAAGGAGTCGATTTCGAGGCACAAATTGTTGGCTCAAAGGGACTTTCGGAGAAGCAGACCTTGGGAATAGGGAAGATGGTAGCACACGGGAAGTAGGGGGTGGCGAGGTAAATTTTATGGGTTTGGCGGGCGTCTGGCGGAGAGCGATGAGGTTGCGGGAGGGATGGGTGGAGTCGGTTGGGGGGCTATGAGGAAGTTTGCGTGCCGGTCTTCGTGGACACGGGTTGAATTTCACAGCGCCCCTACAGGGCGCGTAGAGATTTCTAGGGCCGCATTCCACGGGTTTCACCCGGGGTTATTATCTTGCCGCCCCTCCGGGGCGTAGCGATAGGACCAGACGAAGAAGGTGCTTAGGGCAAGCAGGGTGAAGGGGAGGGCGAAAAAGATGGCGTTGACTGCGAACAACGTGGAGGAGCCGGAGGTGGCGGCGTGGGCGTTGGCGATGAGGCCGAGAGCGAATGCCCAGGTGAGGTCGCCAGTAATAAGGATGGCCGCGAAGGTGAGCAGGGCGGCGATACGGGCGATGAGGCGGGATTGGTCCGAGCGGGACCAGAGCAGGGCGCAGGCGGGGACGGCGAGGAGCAGGAGTTTGGCATCGTATTGGCGGTGATAGACCGGGAGCAGCGTGAGGACGGCGATGGCGGCGAGGGGGAGAAGGGTCTGGGGTTTAGGGTCTGGGGTTTGGGGTTTAGTGTATGGGGTCTGGGGTCTAGGGTCTGGGGTGTGGAGGGTGGGGCGCGCGCGCAGCACGGTGATGGCCCAGACGATTAGGGGCGGGGCGCAGATGAGCCAGGCAAGGGGATTGTAGAAGCGGGGATCGTCGCGGAGGTAGGCGAGGGCGGTTTGGAGGTTGATCATGCCGCCGAGGTTGTGCGCGCCCATGGAGGTGGGGCCGGGGTCGTTGAGATCTCCGCGGGCGGAGGCGGCGGCGAGGTTGGCGAACAACTCGTGGATCCAGTTGGGGGCGACGTGGGCGACCCAGAGGACGGCGGGAAGCTTGAGGAGAGCGGCGACGAGCAGGGTTTGAAGAGCGCGCCTGCGCTGGATGCCGCCGGCGAGGAGGAAGTAAAGCCAGATGAGGCCCGTGTCCTGAGGCTTGGTGATGAGGCCGAGGGCGAGGAAGAGGATTCCGAGAGGGACGAAGCGGTCCTCGATGAAGCACCAGACAGCGATCGCGCAGAGGCTGATGACGAGACCGGCCATGTTGCCTTCGAAGATGAGCAGTTCGCTATTTAAAAGGATGAGGCCGAGAAGACCGCCAGCGAGGATAGGGGCGTTGCGCGCACCGAGGGACCACATAAGGCAAGCGGCGAGGATGAAGCCGGCGGCGGTGAGGGACATCCATAGAATGTGGGCTGGGCCCCAGGGGAGCATGGCGAAGGGCGCGAGGAGCATGAGTGTGGCCGGAGTGTTGATGCAAAGGAGGATGGCGCGGCGCTCGGCGGCGGCGCTGGCGGGGATGGCGGAGAACTGGCCACCGTTGGCCTGGAAGGTTTGAAGGAGGTCGGCTTCGCGGTAGGGATCGTGATGCTCGACGAGGGTGAGGGAGCTGAAATAGACGGCTTTGAAGTCGCCCATGCCGGTGTCGAGGATGTGTTCGAGGGCAAAGCCGAAGAGAAGGAAGGCGGCGCAGCCGAGGAGCAGCAGGTAGAGACCGTCGAGGCGCGCCTTGGTCATAGGATGCGGGGCTCCGGTGAGTGAAGGGGGCTGTGGGATGCACGGCATGTATAATTGTCGGTGCATCCAGGTGCGGGATGTCGTGGGGTGGGGGACTGGAGTCCCGCACGACAGCCGGCCTGGAGACCGGCGCTACATCGATTTGGAGACCGGCGCTACGCCGAGCTGGAGGGCGGCGCGAAATCAGATCGGCACACGGGAAATGTTTTGCTTTACATCACCAAGATAGATGGCCTAAGAAGAAGCCAGAGTGAATGAGGATTTTGCGATGAAGCAGGTGGTAATCGTGTCGGCGGTGCGGACGCCTATCGGGAAGTTTCAGGGATCGCTGCAATCGTACAGCGCGCCGCAACTGGGGGCGCTGGTGGTGCGGGCTGCGATGGAGCGGGCGGGGGTGGATCCGGCTGCGGTGGACGAGTGCGTGATGTGATGCGTGCTGCAGGCGGGGCTGGGTCAGAATCCAGCGCGGCAGGCTGCGATTCATGGAGGGATTCCGGCGCGGGCGGGGGCATTCACGGTGAACCAGGTGTGCGGATCGGGTCTGAAGGCGGTGGCGCTGGCGGCGCAGGCAATCCAGACAGGAAACGCGCAGGTGCTGGTGGCGGGGGGGATGGAGTCGATGTCGAATGCGCCGTACCTTTTGCCGAAGGCGCGCGGGGGCTATCGGATGGGCGACGGGGCACTGGTTGACGCGATGATCCACGATGGGCTGTGGGAGGCGTACAAGGATTTTCCCATGGGGATCGGCGGGGAGATGATTGCCGAGAAGTATGGGATTACGCGCGAGGAGCAGGATGCATTTGCGGTGCAATCGCACAAGCGCGCGACCGAGGCGACACTGGGTGGACATTTTCGCGGCGAAATTTTGCCGGTGGAGATTCCGGCGTCGCGCGGTGGCGAGTCGCTTGGGCTGGTAGCGGATGAGGCGATTCGACAGGATACGAGCCTGGAGGCGCTGGCGAAGCTGAAGCCTGCGTTCAAGGAAGATGGAACGGTGACAGCGGGGAATGCTCCGCCGGTGAGCGATGGAGCAGCGGCGATGCTGGTGGCAAGTGTGGAGCGCGCCCGGGAACTGGCGCTGGTGCCGATGGCGATAATTCGCGCGGAGGCGACCGCGGGGCGCGAGCCGGAGTGGTTTGGGCTGGCGCCGATCGATGCCGTGCGGAAGGTGGTGCGGAAGGCCGGTTGGACGGCTGAAGATGTGGATTTGTATGAGATTGGAGAGGCATTCAGCGCGCAGGCGCTGGCGGTGATTCGCGAACTGGAACTCGATCCGGCACGGGTGAATGTGAATGGCGGAGCGGTGGCGCTGGGGCATCCGATTGGGGCGAGCGGAGCGCGGGTGCTGACGACGCTGCTGCACGCGATGGCGCGGCGGGGGAAGAAACGAGGGGTTGCGTCGCTTTGCCTGGGCGGGGGGAATGCGGTGGCGTTAGCGGTGGAGAGACAGTGATCAGGGGTTAGGGGTTAGGGTCTGGGGTGTTCGGAAACGGACATATGGGCGGTGGGGCGGTCAGGGTGAGTGAGGCGCGGGCCGGCGAGGGCGAGGGCAAGTCTTTTCTTATCAGTGATCGACATGAGGGATTCTTTGGCACGGGAACTGCAATGTACTGTCCGTCATGGATATTGCACGCCCGGATTTAGCGAAGAAGCGTCGGCGCCGGATGATCGTCATCGGCAGTGTTGTGGTTGTGGTGGTGGCGGTGGCGCTGTTTGCCGTTTATCGGTTGAAGCCGGCGGCGCCGACGGTGGATGGGTCGGCTGTTTGGCCGGATACGGTGAAGCGAGGGCCGCTTATTCGCCAGGTGCGCGGGTCGACGGGAAGCCTGGTGCCGCGCGAGGACTCGATTGAGCTGATTCCGGCGCAGACGGATGCGACGGTGGTGCGGATTCGCGTGCTGCCGGGCGCGAAGGTGACTCCGGACACGATTCTGATGGATCTGACCGATCCGCAGCTGCAACAGGAGTTGCTTACCGCACAACTGGCGCTGAAGGGGGCCGAGGCGGACTACAAGAGCCTGCAGGCGACGCTCGACAGCACGCTGATGGACAAGAAGACGGCGGCGGCGGCGGTGAACTCCGACTACACGCAGGACCAGTTGCAGGCGCAGACGGACAAGGCGCTCTACGACCTGGGCGTGATTTCGGGACTTGCCTACAGCAAGAGCAAGAGCACGGCCGATCAACTGGCGGCGCAGCACGACCTGAGCCAGCAGCAGCTGACTGTGAACCAGAAGGCGATCATTGTGCAGATGCAATCGGCGCAGACGAAGATCGACCAGGCGAAGGCGCTGGTGGATCTTTACCAGAAGCAGTCGGCAGCGCTGGAGGTGAGGGCGGGGATTTCGGGCGCGGTGGCGGCGCTTCCGACGCCGATGCAGGTGGGCCAGCACGTGACGGCGGGGACATCGGTGGCCGAGGTGATCCAGCTGGACAAGCTGAAGGCGGCGTTGCAGATTGCGGAGACGCAGGCGCGCGATATTCAGATCGGTCAGCCGGCCTCAATCGATACGCACAACGGAGTGATTCCTGGACATGTGATGCGGATCGATCCGTCGGTAGTGAACGGAACGCGCACGGTTGACGTAGAGCTTGATGGGCCGCTGCCAGCGGGAGCTGTGCCGAACCTGAGCGTGGAAGGGACGATTGACCTGGAGCGGATGGCGGATGTTCTTTATGTTGGCCGGCCGGCGCTGGGGAATGAGAACTCGACGCTTAGCCTGTTCAAGATCGATCCAGACGGCAAAGGCGCGGTGCGAGTTCCAGTGAAGGTGGGACGAGCTTCAGTGAACTATATCCAGGTTCTGGAAGGGTTGAAGGAAGGCGACACGGTAATTCTGTCGGACATGTCGCGGGAAGACGCGTACGACCGCATACGGCTTGATCCGGCGGTGGTGGTGCATTGAGAGCAGGATCTAGGGTCTAGGGACTAAGGGACTAAGGGACTGAGGGACTAGGCAATAGGGACTAGGGACGTAGGGAGCATGGAGCAGGGAACAGGGAACAGAAGTGATTGCGGGAAATCGAATACGGACAAAAAAATGAAGGGGGAACAGAATGGCACTGGATGGCAAATTGATTGAGATTGAGGATCTGACCAAGGTCTTCTACACGGACGAAGTTGAGACGCACGCGCTTTCCGGCATTCATCTGACGATCAGCCGGGGCGAGTATGTGGCGATGTCGGGGCCGTCGGGCTGCGGGAAGTCGACGCTGCTTTCGATCCTGGGATTGCTGGACACGCCGATCGGAGGGAAGTATCTGCTGAACGACAAGCCGGTGGAGAACCTGAGCTTCAGCGAGCGGTCGCGCATTCGCAACCAGGAGATCGGGTTCATCTTCCAAAGCTTCAACCTGATCGGCGACCTGACGGTGGAAGAGAATGTGGAGCTGCCGCTGACGTATCGGGCGGGCATGCCTTCAGCCGAGCGCAAGCGGCGCGTGAAAGAAGCGCTGGAGCGCGTGAACATGGCGCACCGGATGCGGCACTATCCGGCGCAGCTCTCGGGCGGTCAACAGCAGCGCGTGGCCGTAGCGCGAGCACTGGCGGGGTCTCCGTCGATCCTGCTGGCTGACGAGCCGACGGGCAACCTGGACTCGAAGAACGGCGAGGCGGTGATGCATCTGCTGGCCGATTTGCATCGCGAGGGCTCGACGATCTGCATGGTGACGCACGATCCGCGATTTGCCAAACATGCCGAGCGCGAGGTGCACCTATTCGACGGCAAGGTGGTGTCGGAGGATGAGCTGAAGAAGCTTACCGAGGAAGTGGAGGCGTAAGGAACGTTGTGAGATGCAGTTCTCACGATGCTGCCATGTTTTGCAGGGGCTAAAGCCCGCATTCCTTGCGGCGTCGATCGGCACGACTGAAGTCGCGCCCTGATACAGAACAAACTCGATCAGAGATTCCTTACGCCTCCGCTTGAATCGCAACAAAAGCAATAGGCGCTCAAGTAGCAGTCGCCGGTCAATGTCAACCGAAACCGCCTGAGGGTTCCGCCTCTGGAGGGATTGCCGATGAATTCCCTAATTCAGGATCTGCGCTATACCTTGCGCCAACTGCGCAAGTCGCCGGGATACGCGCTGACGGCGGTGATCACGCTGGCGCTCGGAATCGGGGCGACGACGGCGATTTTCACGCTGGTGCACGCGGTGCTGCTGAAATCGCTGCCTGTGACAAAACCGGAAGAGCTGTGGCGCGTTGGCGGCAAGGTTCATTGCTGCAACTGGGGCGGCTATACGCAGTATGAAGAGTTTTCGCTGTTCAACAACGAGCTCTACCACCGCTTCAAGGACAATACACCGGCCTTCGAAGAGCTGGCGGCATTCCAGGGCGGCAACACCGGACTGGGGGTGCGCAGGCAAGGTTCGCAACAGCCCGCGATATCGCGCAACGGCGAGTTCGTCTCGGGCAACTTTTTCTCGACTTTTGGAGTGGGGCCGTGGATGGGGCGCGTGATCAGCCCCTCCGACGACCGGGTCGGCGCGCCGCCCGTTGCGGTGCTGAGCTACCACTCGTGGAAGGACAAGTTTAACGGCGATCCATCGGTTGTGGGATCGGTTTTCCTCTTTAACAACGAGGCATTCACCGTGGTTGGCGTGGCAGCTCCTGGGTTTTTCGGAGCCGATATGCGCGGCTGGGGCATGCCGGATTTCTGGATGCCGCTGGCCGATGAGCTGTTGATCGACGGGAAGAATGCCCGCATCTCGCAACCCGATGCGAACTGGCTCGACATCATTGGGCGTGTGAAGCCGGGCACCGATCCAAAGGCCCTTGAAGCGCAATTGCGCACCGAACTGCGTCAGTGGCAGATGAGCCACTGGTCCGACCTGACCATGCAGGACAAGGAGTATCTGCCCAAACAGCAGATGCACATAACTCCGGGCGGCGCGGGCGTGACAGATATGCGCGAGCAATATGAGGACGCGCTTAAGATCCTTTTGATTGCCGCGGGCTGTGTGCTGCTGATTGCCTGTGCCAATTTGGCGAACCTGCTTTTGGCTCGCGGGTTGCGCAACCGGCAGCAGACTTCGCTGCGCATCGCGCTGGGCGCGAGCCGCGGACGCCTGGTGAGCAAGTGCCTGGTGGAAAGCCTCACGCTTGGGCTGATCGGCGGCGTTGCGGGCCTGGCTGTTGCATACGCTGGAACCTCGCTTATTCTTCATCTGGCCTTCAGCGGCCCCAACTTTTATATGCCCATCGATGCGTCGCCGTCGATGCCGGTGATGCTGTTCGCACTGGGTGTTTCATTGCTTACCGGCATTCTGTTTGGCATTGCGCCGGCGTTGATGACTTCGCATGCCGAACCGGTGGAGGCGCTGCGCGGAGCGAACCGTTCGACGGTAGGCGGGGCGCGGTGGCCGCAGAAGGCGCTGGTTGTGGCGCAAGCAGCGATTTCGCTGGTGCTGATCAGTGCGGCGGTAATGCTGGCGCAGAGCCTGCGCAACCTGGAGCATCAGGATTTCGGGTTCGAGACGGATGGACGCTACATGGCTTCGATCGATCCGCACCAGGCCGGCTATCAACCCGAACAACTGGATCTGCTTTACCGCCGCATCTTCGACCGGCTGGAGCGCATTCCAGGCGTGAAGGGCGTTGCCGGAATGACTTACGCGCCCATGAGCGGCGATAGCTGGAACGACGGCGTACGGGTCCAGGGCAAGCCGGAACCGCACTCGGGTGAAGACGATGGCGCAACGTGGACGCGCGTGACGCCGGGATACTTTTCGACACTTGGGAATCGCATCACGATGGGCCGCGCCATCGACGAACGCGACATGGCGAATACGCCAGAGGTTGCGGTTGTGAACGAAGCTTTCGCAAAGAAATTTTTGAAAGGTGAAAACCCGATTGGCAAGCGCTTCGGGGCGGACGAGATGATTCACGCCGGCGACTACGAGATCGTGGGCGTGGCCGCGGATATGCGGTATCTGAACTACGGCTACAAGGATCCGGACCGGCCGATGTACTTTCTGGCCATGGCGCAGCACACGAAGTACACCAAGCCGGCGGATATTGAGGGCGAGAAGCAGCCACATTACATGGAGAACTTTGTGCTTTGGGTTGGGGGCAAGCCGGAGGGCCTGGAGATGCAGGTGCGCAAGGCTCTTTCCGAGATCGACCCGAACCTTGCGCTGCTGGACTTCGACAGCTATCAAGAGACCCTGGGCCGCGACTTTGGTCAGCAGGACATGATTGCGAAACTGACCCTGATCTTTGGCGTGCTGGCGCTGGGACTGGCGGCGGTGGGGCTATATGGCGTGACCGCGTATACGGTGGAGCAGCGCACCGGCGAAATCGGGATTCGCATGGCGCTGGGCGCGGACCGGCGGATGGTGCTGGGGATTGTGATGCGCGGCGCAATTCTGCAGGTGGCGATCGGGTTGGCGATCGGGATTCCCGCAGCGATTGGGGCGGGGCGCGGCATAACCGATCAGCTTTACGGAGTGAAGCCCTACGATCCGACGATTCTTGCTTTAGCCACTGCGGTGCTGGGCTTGGCGGCGCTGGTCGCAGCTGCGCTGCCCGCGCGACGTGCCGCATCGATTGAACCCATGCAAGCGCTGAGAGCGGAATAGGAGAAACTGGATGATCGGTCAGGATATTCGCTACGCGTTGCGTCAACTTGGGAAATCGCCCGCATTCACGGCGACTGTGATTGTGACGCTGGCTCTGGGGATTGGCGCAAACTCGGCGGTGTTCACGCTTTTCGATCAGGTGTTGCTGCGGATGTTGCCGATCGAAAAGCCGAAGGAGCTGGTGCGGTTCCAGTTCACGGGAGCGTTTTCCGGCTCGGCGAGCAGCTTTGGCGGGGACATTCATAACTACTACTCCTATCCGATGTACAAGGACCTGCGCGACCAGAATCATGTGTTTTCGGGGATGCTCGCGGCAGACAGGGCGCAGGTTGGAATCTCGTGGCACAACCAGGCGGAGAATCAGGACGCGGAAATGGTGAGCGGCAACTATTTCCAGTTGCTGGGGCTGAGGCCGGTGCTGGGACGGTTGCTGACGCCGCAGGACGACACTGCCAAGAACGCCAATCCGGTTCTGGTTGTGAGCTACAACTACTGGAAGACTCACATGGCCTTGTCAAGGGAGGTTGCCGGCCAGCCGATTCTCGTCAATGGTCATCCTTTCACTGTTCTTGGCGTTGCTCCGGAGGGATTCGACTCGGCGATTGGCGGATACAGGCCGAGCGTGTTCATCCCGATCAGCATGGTGGATATTGCGATGCCGTGGATGGCGCCCAGGGAGAACCTCACCAACCATCAGTCGGTTTGGCTCACGCTGGTTGCGAGGCTCAAGCCAGGCGTCACCGCTGCGCAGTCTCAGACGAGTCTTGCGCCGCTGTGGCACAACCTGCGCGCCTACGAGCTGACGCTCTACAAAGGAAAATCCGACCGCTTCGCCAAAAACTTTCTCGACAACACGCAGCTGAAAGTTCTCGACGATTCCAGAGGCTACAATCCCAACCGCGAGGATCAGCAAAAGCCGCTCGTCATCCTGATGAGCATGGCGGGTCTGCTGGTGGCGCTGTGTGCCATCAATGTGGCAACCCTGCTGCTGTTGCGCGCCGCGGGACGGGCACGAGAGATGTCGATGCGTTACGCGCTTGGCGCAAGACGCAGTCGCATCACAACCCAGCTTCTGGTGGAGGGCGGAATGCTTGGTTTGGCAGGCGCTGTGGCGGGTCTGGCGCTTGCGCCTATCGTAGCGCAGACGCTGGTGCGGCTGCTGACCAGCAGCGATCCGGGGCAGGAACCCTACTCCGCCTCAATCGATTTCCGCGTGCTCCTGTTCACGCTCGCAGTCTCGATTGTTGCGACGCTTCTGTTCAGTATTGCGCCTGTGTTTCATTTCATTCGGCCTGACCTTGCAGGCGCTCTGCGCCAGAATGCGGGAACAGCGTCCACGAATTCGCAACTTTTCCGCAAGATCGCTGTGGGCTTGCAGATTGCCCTAAGCGCTCTGTTTCTTGGAGGCGCAGGTCTCTTCGTTCACACCCTGGATAATCTCCGTCATCAACCTGTCGGATTCGACACAGGCAATCTTGTCTCATTCATTCTCGATCCCACGAGCTCAGGGTATGGCGAAGAGCGTACTGCTTCAGTTGTCGTGAACTCGCTCGACGCGATTCGGCGAATCCCCGGCGTGACCTCGTTGGCCTCAACGACTGATCCGGAATTGGATGGCGACACGAATACCAATGGTTATGCGGTGCAGGGTTATAAGCCGGCGGAAGAGGAGAACATGGGTTTTGAAAACCCGGAGATAACACCCGGCTATTTTGCAACGCTACGGCAGCCGCTGCTTGCCGGCCGGGAGTTTACCGCGGCTGACGCGAAAGGTGCGCCTTCAGTGGCGATTGTGAACATGACCTTTGCCAAGCGTTTTTTTGGCTCCCCGCAAAACGCCCTTGGCCATGCGATCGTTCAGGGTGATGGAAAGGACGGCAAATACGAAACCACCATTGTTGGCGTCGTTGGCGACATCAGGCATACCGACTTACGCACACCGTTAGGCGGCGCCGTTTACTCGCCCTATTTGCAGGACAAGCATCCCGGCGGCGTTGTCATTTATGCGCGCACCACACAGGATCCGCAAGCGGTTGAGCCGGCGATCCGCCAGGTGATACATCAGCTGGACCCGACGCTTGTGGTTGACGGACTGCGGACCATGGACGAGCAGGTGAGCCGCGTCGCGGGGGACGAACGCGCTCTCGCGTTTCTCGCCATTGGATTCTCAGTGTTGGCGATGGTGCTTGCGGCTGTCGGGCTGTATGGCGTGCTTGCCTACTCGATTGAGCAGCGCACGCGAGAGATTGGCGTGCGGCTGGCGCTTGGTTCGCAGCGCACGGGCATCGTGCTGCTTGTGGTGCGCGAGATGGCAATGATTGCCGCCATCGCCGTGGTAATCGCATTGCCTGCTGTTGTTATGCTGGCGCGCCTTTTCAAGAGCCAGCTTTACGGCGTGACAACTTTTGATCCGCTCTCGCTGGTGGCTGCTGCGTTGGTGACGGGAATGGCGGTGTCGGCTGCCGCCGCACTGCCCGCGCGGCGCGCTGCCAGGATTGAACCCATGCAAGCGCTGAGAACCGAATAGGAGAAGGTCGATGATCGGTCAGGATATTCGCTACGCACTGCGGCAGATGCGCAAGTCGCCCGGCTTCACGATTACGGCGATTATTACGCTTGCGCTCGGCATTGGCGCGAACACCGTGATTTACACGCTGATCGACTCGATTCTGCTGCGTCCGTTGCCTTATCCGGCGCAGGACCGGCTGATGCTGGTGACTGCTCCAGGGACGGCGACGACTTATCCGAAGGGCTGGATTCGCGACCTGGGCGCCAAGTCGCACGCGTTTTCCGCTGTCGCGGGATACGGCGCGGATGCCGAATCGAATCTCTCCAGTTCGGACAAGGCGGAGCGGGTTTTTGGTTCGGAAGTCAGCGTCAACACGTTTGACCTGCTTGGCATTCGACCAGAGCGCGGGGCGTTTTTCTCCAAGTCGGATGAGGTTGCGGGACAGGATCGGGACGTAGTGATCAGCCACGACTACTGGCAGCAGCGCTTCGGCGGCGATGCTTCGGCGATTGGTCAGTCTATTCGTATTGACGGCGTGTGGCGGCGCGTGACGGGTGTTATGCCCGCTGGCGTTCACTTCCCTTACGCGGACACGCAGTTCGTGGTCCCAGTGTCGTTTCGCGGCGATAACGCAATCGAAGCCTGGCAGTTTTTTAACCTGCACATCATTGGGCGCCTCGCAAATGGAGTTCGACCACGACAGGCGCAGGCTGAGCTTCGCAAGCTGCACGGACCGATGCTGGCGGATTTTCCCTGGCGCATGCCCGACAGCTGGGCCTCGAACCTGACGGTGACGCCGATGCTTGAGCAGCTGACGGGCTCCATCCGGCCGCGGTTGCTGTTGCTGTTTGGGGCAGTCGGGCTGATTCTGCTGATCGCATGCGCAAACGTGGCGAACCTGATGCTGGCGCGCGCATCGGCGCGGGAGCGCGAGATTGCAATTCGCGGGGCGCTCGGAGCTTCGATTACGCGTATCATCCGCCAACTTCTACTGGAGAGCGTGATACTAGGCGTTGCGGCCGGTGTGGTTGCCCTGGCTGGGGCGCTGGCTACGCTGCGACTTTTTGTGGGCCTGCTGCCGGCGGACACGCCGCGCCTGGCCAACATATCGCTTCATCCTGCCGATGCGCTGTTCACTTTCGGCGCATCGCTGGTTGCAGGGATTCTGTTCGGGATCATTCCGGCGATTCGCATGGCCGCACCCAACTTGCTGGATACGCTGCGACTGGGCAGCCGGGGAATCGCCGGCAAAGGCATGAAGTTCGGGGTGGCCAGAATTCTAGTGATCGCGCAGATTGGGCTGTCGGTTGTGGTGATCACCGCGGCCGGCCTGATGCTGCGCAGCCTGCTGAATCTTTCGCGCGTGGACCCTGGCTTTCAAACCGCAAACACGATTACAGCGGAGGTCTCGCTCGACTCAAGCGCCTGCGCCGACAGAGCGCGCTGCCACCTCTTCTTCGAAACACTCGCTGAGCGCGTATCGGGCATTGCAGGCGTGGAAAGCGCGGGTGTGACCGATACGCTGCCGCTCGGCGGCAACGACAACAACTACGTGTACGATGCGGAGAACCATCCACGCGATGCGCACCAGGGCGCGCTTCAGGCCGACGGCCGCACGGTGACGCCGGGATACTTCAAAGTGCTGGGGCTGAGCCTGGTGCGGGGACGGTGGCTTGGTGCGGAGGACTCTTCAGGATCAACGCACGCCGTGCTGATCAGCCAGGGGATGGCGCAGCACCTTTGGCCCAATCAGGACCCCATCGGGAAGCATTTGGTGGAGGTTGCCGACGAACCTACCCCAGCGGTCTGGAATGCTGAGCACGCAGTCGTCGTGGTTGGGGTGGTGGGCAACGCCCGCGAGAGCAGCCTCTCCGGCGCATTCGCGGATGAAGTCTATTTGCCGCTGACCCCGGCGACTCAATCCGCGTCGATGGCGGGCCAATCCGCATCGATGTACGTGTTGATGCGGACGCATTCGACGCCCACCGAGGCTGCGGCCGCGCTGCGCAGAGCTGTCGCCGAGCTTGACACGCAGGTTCCGGTGACTCGGGTGCGCACACTTGGCGAAGTTGTGGCGGGAGCGGTTGAGGCTCCCCGCGCCCTTTCGATTCTGCTGCTCGGATTTGGCTCACTCGCTGTGATCATTGGCGCGATAGGGGTCTATAGCCTGATTGCATATATCGTAAGTTGGCGCACGCGGGAGTTCGGGCTGCGCCTGGCGCTGGGCTCGAGCCGGATGCAGATCGTTGGCCTGGTGGTGCGCCAAAGCTTGGTGCTTGCGGGCGCAGGCAGCCTTGCCGGGCTTGCAGTTGCAGCTTCCTTGAGCCGCGCGATGCAGTCATTCCTGTTTGAAGTTCAACCGGTAGACCCTGTCACCTACTGCGCCGTGCCTGCGCTGATGATGCTGGTGGCGGTTTTCGCGGCCTGGAATCCAGCACGCCATGCGGCAGCCATTGAACCGATGCAAGCGCTGAGAAACGACTAGGAGGATCGCGATGATTGGTCAGGACATTCGTTACGCATTTCGCCAGCTTCGCAAATCGCCGGGGTTCGCACTTACGGCAGTGCTGACCCTTGCCTTTGGAATCGGAGCCACGACGGCTGTCTTCTCCATCGTCGAGGGTGTGCTGCTGCGGCCGCTTCCATTTGCGAGTCCGTCGAGCTTGGTTGCGTTCGGAGACAAGCTGGAGAATTCGAACTTCGATGGACAACCAGTCACAGGGCCGGAAGTGCCAATTTATTCGCGCGAAAACAGCGTGTTCTCGAGCGTTGGGGCATACCAGCAGGCGGGTTTTGAAGTTTCGGGCAACGGCGATCCGCTGATGGTGAACGCATCGCGGATGACTGCGTCAGCTTTCACGACCCTGGGGGTGCCGGCTCTTTTAGGGAGAACGTTCACGAAGGAAGAGGACGAAGGACGCCAGCAACTGGTGGTCATGAGCTATCAGCTCTGGAATAGCCGGTTCCACCGGGACGCAAACATCCTGGGACAGAAGATTCTGCTCGATCGCCAAGCGTACCAGGTTGTAGGCGTGATGCCCCGCGACTTTGAGTTTCCACTCGTCCCCGGACAATTGAATCGCAACGATCTTTGGGTTCCAATGAGCTTCACCGCGAGCGATATGGTTCAAAACGGATCGTGGGGATTCAACATGATCGGCCGGTTGAAGCCCGGCATCTCGCCCGAGATGGCAAGGCAGGATTTGGAGCGTGTTGCGATGGAGGTGGAGAAGACTTTTCCGGCCGCCATGGCAAGCCTGCACATTCATGCCGCTGTGACGCCGCTGACTGAGGTCACAATTGCCGGGGCGCGCGCGCTGGTGAACACGATTTTCCTGGCCGTTGTGGTCGTGTTGTTCATGGCCTGCACGAATCTTGCCGGCCTGCTGATGGTACGCGTGATCCGGCACAGGCGCGAAGTGGCGGTGCGGCTCGCCCTGGGAGCGAGCGCGGCAACGGTTCTTCGCCAGAGCCTCGCAGAAGCTCTGTTGCTCAGTGCTGCCGGCGGAGTTCTCGGCCTGGGGTTTGCCGGTGCGGCCTTGCGCCTCGGCGTCAGCTTGCTGCCCGAATCGCTTCCCCGAGTCGGATCGATTGCGCTCGATTGGAAGGTGATCCTGTTCGCAGTTGGAATCGCATTGTTCACCGGCCTAGCGTGCGGGTTGCTGCCCGCTTACATTGCATCCCGGACAGGAGTGAGCGAAGCCCTGAAGGAGGGCGGCAGGACAGGTAGCGCAGGCGGCGGTCATACACGCTTGCGGTCGATTCTGGTGGTGAGCCAGCTAGCGATAGCTCTTGTCTTGCTTGCCGCTTCGGGACTGCTACTGCGGAGTTTTGAAAAGCTGCGCGAGGTGGATCTCGGATTCCACGCCGACCACATGCTGACAGCCACTTACGGTTTGCCGAGTAGCCAATACTCGACTCAGGCCTCTGTTAACGCCTTCAACGACACATTGCAATCGAGACTGCGACAATTGCCCGGCGTGCAGGCTGTTGGTTTCACCACCATTCTCCCGGCAACCGGTCAGAACAATATGGGTGCTCTTGTTCCCGAGGGGTACGTTTCACCAAAGGGCGGACCTCTGGTGTCGGCGTGGCGAGCGCAGACCACTGGTGATTTCTTTCGCGCCATGGGAATTCCAGTTTTGCGCGGACGCGCGTTCACGCCGGCGGACGACGCAACATCGCCGCTGGTTCTGATCGTGAATCATAAATTCGCGGAAAAATACTGGCCTGGACAGGATCCAATTGGAAAACGAATCCACTTTGGTTTGCCCGAGACTCCGCTTCCGTGGATGACGGTGGTCGGCGAGATAGGCGATATCAAGGAAAAGTCGGTGGACTCGGATGTTTCGGAGCAGGTTTATCAGCCGGTGAGCCAGTTCAAGCCATCCCTGGCTCAATTTCTGCCCAAGGACTTGCTTATCGGAACATACGGCGCGCTGGTGATCCGAGGCCAGTTGCCTCCCGAACAATTGGCGAACTCTCTGCGCGCCGTATTTCGCTCGATTGATCCGCAGCTTCCGGTTACGCAGGTGGAGTCGATGGATCGGGTTGTGGAGGAGGGCCAGGCCCCACGGCGATTCAGCACGGTGCTGATCTCCAGCTTCGCCGCTGTTGCGGTGTTGATCGCGGTGTTAGGAATCTATAGCGTGATTGCATTTTCGGCAGCATTGCGCACGCACGAGATGGCGATTCGACTTGCGCTTGGCTCACAGCGGGTTAGCGTCATGCGGCTGGTGCTTATGTCTGCTGCAAGGCTCGGACTGGCGGGGTGCGGCATCGGCTTAGTTGCCGCGCTCATTGCCACGCAGCTTCTCCGCTCGATGCTGTTTCAGGTTGACCCGCTCGATCCAGCAGTCATTTTGCTGGCCACAGTTTCCATTTTTATTCTGGCGCTCGGAGCTTCGCTCATTCCGGCACGCCGGGCCGCAGCCATTGAACCGATGCAAGCGCTGAGAAACGAATAGGAGGATCGCGATGATTGCTCAGGACATTCGTTACGCATTTCGGCAGCTTCGCAAGTCAACCGGGTTCACGGTGACAGCGATTCTGACGCTGGCGCTGGGCATCGGCGCCACGACGGCCATCTTTACAGTGGTGTATGCGACGTTGCTCGCGCCCATGCCCTATCCGCAACCCGATCAGTTGGTCATGGTTTGGTCAAAGATTCAGGGCGGGCGCAACAGCATTGCCGCGCAGGATTTTGTGGACTGGAAAAAACAGAACACGGTCTTCCAGGATCTCAATGCATTCAGCGGACAAAGCTTCAATCTCGCATCCAAGGAGCAGCCCGAATACATCGAAGGGCAGACTACGACTCCGGGCATGTACCGGATGATGGGCAATCAGTTTTTGTACGGCCGCGATTTTCTGCCTGAAGAGGGCACGGTCGGCAAGAACCACGAAGTCATCTTGATGAACAAGCTGTGGAGGCGGCTGGGTTCCGATCCAAATATCGTTGGGAAGACGCTTCAATTGGACGGTACTGCTTACACGGTGGTTGGCGTCTTTGCAGCGGGGCAGGCGGACCGGCTGGATCAGGCGCTCGTGGTTCCGCTGGCATTCAAGCCCGATCAGCTCAATCATGACTTCCACTGGCTGCTGGCCATGGGACGGCTGAAGCCTGGCGTGACGTTGCAACAGGCGCAGGCCAATATGGACATGGTGACTGCGAACATTGCCAAGGCCAATCCAAAGAGCAACAGGGGCTGGGGCGCGACGGTGGAACTGTTGCACAACGACTTTGTTTCCAAGGAAGAGATCAGCATGTTGTGGATCCTGCTGGGCGCAGTGGGATTTGTGCTGCTGATTGCCTGCGTGAACATCGCCAACCTGCTGCTGGCGAAGGGTACGACGCGGCAGAAGGAAGTGGCCGTTCGCGCCGCGCTGGGCGCTTCGCGGAAAACGATTTTCGCGCAGTTCCTGACTGAGAATCTGATGCTTGCTCTGTTTGGCGGCGGGCTTGGTGTTGCGCTCGGCTGGGGCTTGCTGCGGGGCATTCAAGCCATCATGCCACCGGGCACTCTTCCGTCTGAGGCCGAACTCACACTCAATCTCCCCATTTTGCTTTTTACGCTGGCGGCGTCGACGATTGCGGGACTTCTTTTTGGTTGTGCTCCGGCGTGGTATGCAACGCGAGTCGATCCGGCTGAGGCGCTCAAGGAGGGTGGGCGCTCGGGCACGGGAGCAGGCCGTCAACGGCTACGGCGGCTTCTGGTGGTTGGTGAGTTCGCGCTGGCACTCGCGCTGCTTACGGGTGCCGGACTGGCGATTCACAGCTTCTGGAATTTGACCCAGGTCGATCTCGGCGCGAGCACCACGAATATTCAGACGTTCTTTTTGCCGGTGCCCGATTCGCGGCCCAAGGATCCAGCGAGGATCAACACGTATTACCAGCAGATGGTTTCGAGCATCAAGGCTGTCCCCGGCGTGCAGGACGCTGCGGTATCGGTTGGACTGCCGCTCGAGGGCTCAAACTTTGGAATGCCTTTCACGATTGCGGGGCAGCCTGAATTCGCCGATCCATCCCAGCGGCCCGGCGCGGGTTTTGACATGGTTACGCCGGATTTCTTCAAGACTTACAGCATTCCGGTGCTGCGGGGCCGCTCATTCACCGATCAGGACAATGCGGCGTCGGTGCACGTGATGATGGTGAACAAGAAGTTTGCGGACAAGTACTTTCCGGGCAAAGACCCGTTGCAGCAGCGAATCAATGTAGAGGAGCTGATCCCCGGAGTCACGAAGCTGGGGCCGTATATCTCGTGGCAGGTGGTGGGCGTATTCAACAACGTTCGTGCGGGCGGATTTCGCGACGACTTTCCGGAGATGGTGGTTCCGTTCGCGCAGACGCCGTGGCCCAGCGCCAATATGGGTGTGCACACAACGGGCGATCCGGCGGCGATGTTTCACAGCATTGCGGCCGCAGTGCATTCGGTGGATCCGCAGATTGCTCTTGCCGAGCCGCGCACACTGGAGGAAGTAAAGAGCCGCAATCTCGGCAGCGATCGCTTCATTATGACGCTGATGGGAAGCTTTGCAATGATTGCGCTGCTGCTGGCCGCAGTGGGCATTTACGGCGTGATCTCGTTCACCGTGGCACAGCGCGAGCATGAGATCGGGCTGCGCATGGCGTTGGGCGCGAGCCGCGGTAACGTAGTGAATTTGATTCTCAAGGAAGCGCTGATTCTGGCCGGCATCGGGCTGAGTATTGGCCTTATCGGAGCATTCTTCATTGGCCGTGCCTTGCACAGCGCGCTCTATGGCGTTGGCACAGTGGACTACGGAGCAATCGCCGGCGTGTCGTTCGTGTTGCTCTGCGCATCGATGTTTGCCAGCTGGCTGCCCGCACGGCGAGCCGCATCTGTTGAACCCATGCAAGCTCTGAGGAATGAGTAACCGAAATGCGCGATGCACCTCACGGAGGAACACGCCTATGAATTCGACGATTCAGGATATTCGCTACGCACTGCGGCAGTTGCGCAAGTCGCCGGGCTTTGGTCTTACGGTGATTGTGACGCTGGCACTGAGCGTTGGAGCGGCGACGGCGGTCTTCTGCGTTCTCGATGGGGTGGTTTTGCGTCCACTGCCTTTCGCGAACCCCGATAGCATCATCAACTTCGATACGCACAGCGGGAGCGGTTATATGCAGCCCGCCTCGTGGCCGAGCTACAAGGACGAGCGCGCGCAGGCGACATCCTTTAAGGCGCTGGCAGGCTACTTCAAGTGGCGCGATGTTGCCGTCGTCGCGCCGAATGGGCCGGCAGTGCTGCCGGCCGTCAATACGTCGGACAATTTTTTCGATGTCTTCGGAGTTCACCCGCTGCTTGGACGGACGTTTTTGCCCGGCGAACAGGAGGCGGGGAGGAACGACGTTGTTGTGCTTGGATACGACACATGGATGAAGGAGTTTGGCGGGGCACCGAGTGCAATCGGCTCGCCGTTAAGCATCGATGGCCGCGTCTACACGGTAATTGGCGTGATGCCCGCCGGATTTCGCTTTCCGCTCAACCTGCGCGATGGTGTTTACATTCCGCTGCACACGAATGCCGCTCAATGGATGCAGAGCCGTGGAGGTCACTTTCTGCGAACGATTGGACGGCTGAAAGATGGCGTCACGCTGAGCCAGGCGCAGGCAGACGTGACGCACATCTTTGCCGGTCTGACCAAGGCCTATCCCGACACGGATGGCGGCCGGACAGTGCGGCTGCAACTTTTGTCGGACGCGCAGAGCAGCGATACGCGCGGGGCTCTCTGGACTCTGCTCGGCGCGGTGTTTGCTGTGCTTGCCATCGGCTGCGTGAATATTGCGGGCCTGCTGTTGGCGAGGGGTGTGAAGCGCGAGCGGGAGATGGCCATGCGGGTTGCCATCGGGGCAGGGAAAATGCGCCTGCTGCGGCAGATGTTTACAGAGGGACTGTTGCTGGCGCTGATGGGGTCGGCGGCGGGAGTAGCGCTGGCCGCGGGCATGCTCGATATCATGCGGGCGTTTCTAATCAAGGCGCTGGAGCGGGGCGCGGAGATTCACCTGAACGTCGCAGTTCTGAGCGCGTCGGTAGCTGTAGCAGTCCTTGTGAGCCTTGCAGCAACGCTCTATCCCGCGCTGCGGCTCTCCGGAATCGATCCGAATCGCGCGCTACGCGCAGGCGGCAGCGCCGGCACAGGCCGCGGCGAGCACCGTGTCCGCGCCGGTTTCGTGATGACCCAGGTGGCGCTCACACTGGTGCTGCTGGTGGTAGCCGGCATGTTGATTCGCTCGGTGACGCGCTATCGCCACGTCGATCTTGGATACGATCCATCGCACGTTCTCACAGGCTATCTTCATATTGCGCCAGTGCGCTACGAAGGGCGCGATGTGCTTTCCGGCTTCTTTCAACCGCTGCTGGATCGGGTGAAGGCCATCCCGGGCGTAAGAGCGGCGGGCCTGATCGATATGCTGCCGATCGACTCATGGGGTTCGAATTCGGACGTTCACATCACCGGGCAACCGCCTTATCAGGCCAACAAGGAGATGCTCGCGGAGAACCGCATGGTGACGAGCGGCTACTTCGACGTGTTCGGCATTCCGCTGCGCCAGGGGCGCGGTTTTTCTCCCATGCTGGATTTGCCCGGCAACAAGGCCGCGACAGTCGTCGTGAACGAAGCCTTCGCGAAGAAGTTTTCTCTCTCGCCGCTGGCTGCGTCGTCGCCGCACATTGACGACCACGAGAAGACCGAGGAGAAGACGGCGATCGTTGGCGTCGCAGGCAACGTTCGCCAGGATATTCGCGAGGAACCGCTTGCTGAGATGGACTATGTGCTCGACGAGGTGCCAGTGATGGATCGCGCCGCGGCCATGTCGTCGATGGTGCTGGTGGTGCGGACGGATGGAGACGCGAAGGCAATACTTCCGGCTCTTCGCGCGGCACTTCACAACTTGGACCCGACTGTTCCACTCGCCGATGCGCGCACGATGAGCGAAGTGATCTCAGAGCAACTCGCCTTTGAGCGGATGGAGGGCTGGCTGTTCGGCACGTTTGCATCTCTTGCCCTGGTGCTGGCGCTGGTGGGTCTCTATGGGCTGGTCGCTCATGAGGTTGAACAGTCGACGCGCGACATTGGTGTGCGCATGGCCCTGGGCGCAACGCGGAATCGCATTCTCGGCATGGTTATGAGGCGGGTGGCGTGGATGCTGGGCGCGGGTGCCGTTGGTGGATTGGCGCTCACGTTTGCGGCGCGGAAGGTGATTGGAGTCGTAATCTTTTTCGATGCACAAAAGGAAGCCGGGGAGATCGCGCTTGTCGCGTTGGCGCTTATCGCGGCGGGACTGGTGGCTGCGCTGATTCCGGCAGCGCGCGCGGCAAGCATAGAACCGATGCAAGCGCTGAGAAGCGAGTGATAGAGATGATGGAATTTCCCCAGGGAGGAGTAGCCGGATGAATTCGCTGATTCAGGATCTTCGCTACGCACTGCGGCAGTTGCGCAAGTCGCCGGGGTTTGCGCTGACGGTGGTGATAACGCTGGCACTTGGCATTGGTGCGAATACCGCGATCTTTACGCTGGTGCACGGCATTCTGCTGCGCACGCTGCCCGTAGGCGATCCAGCGCAGCTTTATCGCATTGGCGACAACCGCGATTGCTGCGTGGATGGAGGATTTCCGGGAGATGCGAGCGAGACCGGCGATTTTTCGATTTTCTCGTACGATCTCTACAAATATCTGCGTGCCAATGCGCCGGAGTTTGAGCAGTTGGCCGCGGTGCAATCGTGGGTGGGGCAACAATGGTCGGTCCGGCGCGGCGACAGTTTGCCCAAGGGGCTGCACGGGGAGTTTGTATCGGGAAACTATTTCAACACGCTTGGTATCGGCGCGTATTCGGGCCGTGTGTTCACTGACAACGACGATACCCCGACTGCCTCGCCAACGATTGTGCTCAGCTACGCTGCGTGGCGGAGCGACTACGCCGCCGATCCTGGGATGGTGGGGTCAACGATCTTTATTCAGGCAAAGCCGTTTACTGTTGCCGGCATCGCTCCACGTGGCTTCTTTGGCGATCGAGTCACGGACACTCCGCCGGACTTCTGGATGCCGTTGCAGACCGAGCCTTATGTGCATGGCGACAGCGCGATACTTCATCATCCCGACTCGCATTGGCTTTATCCGATCGGCAGAGTGCGGCCGGGGACGAACATTGGGCCGCTGCAGGCCAAGATTTCGGCGACCTTGCGCCAATGGCTTTCCAGCAGGTCTGCGTACACCGCCAACGGCGGCGCGGCGATGATTCCGAAGATGCACGTTGTGCTTTCGCCGGGCGGCGGAGGAATTCAAAACCTGCAGCAGGAGACGGGAATGGGAATCAAGATGCTGATGATTCTGTCGTCTGTTGTGCTGCTGATTGCGTGCGCAAATATCGCGAACCTGACACTGGCGCGTACGACTGGACGGCGCGGAGAGATTGCAGTGAGAATGGCGCTTGGAGCGGCGCGACGGCGCGTGATTCGGCAAGTATTGACGGAGAGCGTGCTGCTGAGCGTTGTTGGAGGTGTCGCTGGGCTGGGGGTCGCGTATGCCGGCTCGCGATTCATTCTTACGCTTGCATTTCCTGACTCGCGGAATATGCCCATTTCCGCGAGTCCTTCGCTGCAGGTACTGGGTTTTGCGTTTTTGATTTCGCTAATCACGGGAATTTTATTTGGCGCCGGCCCTGCCTGGCTTTCGTCGCATACGCAGCCGGCCGAGGCACTGAGAGGAGCGGGGCGAGGAACTCGCGATCGCTCGTCAATTCCGCAAAAAGCGCTGGTCATTCTCCAGGTGGCCCTATCGCTGGTGTTGTTGGCAGGGTCAATCCTGATGGCCAAATCGCTGGCTAATCTCCAAAATCAGAATCTCGGGCTGGCAACAGCGAATCGTTACGTGGCTTACTTTGACCCAGCGGGCGCGGGTTATACGATTGATCGGATCCCCGCTCTGAACCGCGAAATTGAAGAGCGGTTTTCAGCTCTGCCGGGCGTTGAGAATGCAGGCATGGCCATCTACAGTCCGCTTCAAGGCGGCGGCTGGGGCGAATGCGTGATTCAGCAAGGCCACCCAGCGCCTAAAGCGGGCGACCATTGCGGGGCGAGATGGGATCGCGTGAATTCGCAGTTCCTCGACTCAATTGGAGTTCCGATTGTGCGCGGACGAGGGATTACGGAACAGGACACGGCTACTTCGCCGCAGGTTGTGATCGTGAATCAGACATTTGCGAAGAAGTTTTTTCCCAACGTCGATCCGATCGGCCAGCATTTCGGCATCGATCATCCCGAGTACTCGGGAGCGTGGGAGATCGTGGGCGTGTTTTCAGACTTCAAGATGGAGGACCCGAAGGACGTGGTGAAGCCGGAGTACTTCCGCCCGATGACGCAGTATTACTCCGCATACAAGGAGACGGAGATGATCGCGGGAGAGAAGGACTCGATGTTCCCCGGCGCGCTGGTGCTCAACTTTAAGCTGCCGCCGGCTAACGTGGATGCGCTGATTCGCCAGACGCTTGCGGGGATCGACCCGAATCTGACGGTGATGAACCTGAAAAAGTTCAGCAATCAGGTTGCCGATAACTTTATCGAGGACAGCATCGTGGCCCAGCTTACCAGCTTGTTTGGGATTCTCTCGCTCATCCTTGCATCCGTGGGGCTCTACGGGGTGATGTCGTACTTTGTGGCGCGGCGCGGGAGCGAGATCGGAATCAGGATGGCGCTTGGAGCGACGCGAGGAAGCGTGATTGCGACGGTGATGCGCACGGCGATGTGGCAGATTGCGATCGGGCTGGTGCTGGGAATTCCGGCGGCGCTCTATGCGGGAAAATTGATGGAGAGCATGCTGTTTGGCGTGGGGAAATACGATCTGACCGCTCTAGTCGGCGCGCCCTTGATGTTGGTGCTGTGCGGGATTGCAGCGGGATTCATTCCGGCGCGGCGGGCGGCGTCGATTGAGCCGGCGGAAGCACTGCGCACGGAGTAAGACTGAGGGACTGAGGGACTAAGGGACTGAGGGGCTGAAAGCGAGGAGATGTCAGTGCAATCGTTAATCCAGGACCTGCGGTACGCGGTAAGGCAGTTGAGCAAGTCGCCGGGCTTCACAATCACGGCGGTGACTGTGCTTGCGTTGGGGCTGGGGGCGAATATCGCTGTCTTCACGATCGTGAGCGGAGTGCTGCTGCGACCGCTGCCATATGCCGAGCCGGACCGGATTGTGAAGATTGCGCTTGATGGGCCGTTGCCTTATTACGCGATGAGCTATGCAAACATGCTGCAGTTGCGCGATGCGGCGGGCGCGCGGTTGAAGATGGGGATGAAGCGCGAGGAAGTGCCGGTGAGCGTCGTCGGTCCAGGAGGGCGATTCCAGGTAGTTCATTCAACGGCGACGGCGGACTTCTTTGACATGCTGGGTGTGGCGCCGGTGCTGGGGCGAGGGTTTCGGCCGGAAGAAGACGAGCCCGGGCGCAACAATGTAGTGCTGCTTGGCGAAGATGTGTGGCGCAAGATGTATGCGGCTGACCCGAAGATTGCAGGCAAGTTGATCACGATCCTGGGCAAGGCGTACACGATCGTCGGGGTGATGCCAAAGGGATTCTGGTTTGGGTACGCGCATGAGATGGAGATCTGGTCGCCGGTGGCCCTTGCTCCGGGGAGCCGCACACAGATGGACGGCAAGGGCGGGTTGTTCGGAGGAGAGATGTATGCGCGGCTACCGGAGGGAATGACCGCGGCGCAGCTTGCAGATGGGATTAACCGCGCGCAGGCGGTGATTGCGAAAGAGATTCCAGACGATGAGAATTTGCCGACGCATGTGAAGGTAACGGGATACCAGCAGTCATTAAACGAAGAGGCGCGCAAGCCACTGCTGCTTCTCTATGGAGTGGTGGCGGGGATATGGGCGCTGGCATGCCTGAATGTGACGAGCCTGATGCTGGCGCGAGCTGTGGCGAGGACGCGCGAGCAGGCAGTGCGGTCGGCACTGGGCGCGAGCCGGATGCGGCTCTTGCAGCAATCGATTGTAGAGAGCCTGGTGTTGAGCGGCATGGGCGCTGTGCTTGGGTTGGCGCTGGCACAGGCGGCGATTGAGGTTTTGCACTCGCAGTTTGAAAAGCGGCTTCCTCTTTCCTTCGCTGTTCAGTTGGATTGGCGGGTGCTGACAGGACTGACGGTGCTCACGCTGATTACCGCTGTGGTGGTGGGGATGTTCCCGGCGTTGCGTGCGACGCGACGCAACTTGCAGAGCGGATTGCAGGGCGTTACCACGACGGCTTCGGTAAGCCAGAACCGCACGCGCGAGGCGCTGGTGGTTGGGCAGCTTGCACTCACGGTTGTGTTTCTGGTTGGTGCGGGGTTGTTCCTGCGCACGATTCACGCGTTGCGGCAGGTGCCGCTGGGATTCAACGAGCAGAATGTGCTGACGGGCGGCATCATCCTTAACGGAGAGTCGCATGGAATTGGGGATTTCGAGGGCAAACCGGGGCAGCAGGAGAACGTGGTTCGCGACATTTATCTTCCGCTGATCGAGCGGGTGCGCGCGATTCCCGGCGTGCAGGTGGCCGCGCTCAGTTCCGTGCTGCCATTGCGCAACGAGATGGAGGTAACGCTATGCACCTCGCTCGACCACATGAAGGCGCCCAAAGGGAAGGCTCCCTGCGCCGAGGGGCGGCTGGCATCCGCAGAGCTGATCGAGGCACTCGGAATACCCATGCTGCGCGGCCGCTTCTTTTCTGAGTCTGACACAGTTGGAGCGCCGATTGCTGTTGTGGTGAATGAGGCATTCGTCAAGCAGAACTCACCCGATAAGGATCCCATCGGCCGCGTCTACTCAATGAGCGACCAAGGTCCGTTTGCCAATGCTCACATTGTCGGCGTCCTCGCGGACACTAAACAAAACAACGTGACCGACCCGACGAAGCCGGAGGTCTACTTCTCGCTTGCGCAGACGGAGCCGGGCACGCCGCTCTACGGAATTGCCACGGCATTTATTCAGGTGGCGATCAGGGCGGGTGTTCCGGCCAATTCGCTGCGCGCGCAGTTCGACAAGGCACTGCACGAGGTTGCGCCGGACGCAACGACGACCAATGTGAAGACAATTCATGAGGCGGTGGAGGATTCGTTCGGCAGCCAGACGCTGATGGCGCATCTGCTGGAGAGCTTTGCCGGGCTGGCGCTTCTGATTGCATCGGTGGGGCTGTATGGGCTGCTGTCGTTTTCGGTTGCGCAGCGCACGCGTGAAATCGGCGTGAGAATCGCACTGGGATCGCCACAGGCGGAGATTGTGAACCTGGTGATGCGTCGTGCGATTCTGCTGGTGGGTTTTGGGCTGGCTGCGGGCGCGGGGTTGGCATGGTATGCCGTTGCTCTTGCGCGCAGTTATGTTTATGGGGTGGACACGCACGATGGAGTGACATTTGTTTCCGTTGCAGTGCTGCTGTCTATGGCATCGTTTTTGGCCGCATGGCTGCCGGCACGAAGGGCAGCCGCGGTGGATCCAATACTGGCTTTGAGATCGGAGTAGCAAGATGATTGATTTGAGAAACGTTGATCGCAGTTATAAGGCGGGACACACGGAGACGTGGGTGTTGCGCAAGATCGCGCTCACGATTGAAGAGGGCGAGTTTGTGACGGTGATGGGACCGTCGGGAGCGGGGAAGTCGTCGCTGCTGAATGTGCTTGCACTGCTGGATGACGGATGGGCGGGCGAGTACTGGTTTGACGAGACCGCGGTGCACGCGCTGAATCGCAAGCAGAGAGCGGACCTGGCGCGGCAGAAGATCGGGATGGTTTTCCAGAGCTATCACCTGCTGGACGATCTGACGGTGGCCGAGAACATCGACCTGCCGCTTTCATATAAGAATCTTCCCGCGAAGGAACGGGCGGGGATGGTGGCCGACATTCTGGACAGATTTCAGATTGTGGCGAAGAAGGATCTTTATCCGAATCAGCTTTCGGGCGGGCAGCAGCAGCTGGTGGGGATTGCGCGGGCGGTGGTGCATGCGCCGCGGTTGCTGCTGGCCGATGAGCCGACGGGAAATCTGCATTCGATACAGGCGCGGGAGATTATGGAGCTGTTCCGCGAACTGAACAAGCAGGGGACGACGATTGTGCAGGTGACCCACTCGGAAGAGAACGCGCGCTACGGCCGGCGGATATTGGAGTTGCGAGACGGCTGGATGACGCGGGATGAGCGGCTGGAACACGCTGATGCGGCCCACAAGTAGCGGAATGGTATCCCACCCTTTCGCGATATGGCAGCGAAAGGATGGGGCACGGAGTGGCAGGGCACTCGTGTCAGCAATCAGGTGCCGGATCAACAACAGGGTCACGGAGGTTGGGTCAAAGTGAAGCAGGATGGAAAGTTGATGAGGAAGATGCACGCGGTGGTCTCGATCCTGTTGTTGCAGGTGAATCTTGTGATGGCGGCCGAGGCGCCGCAGGCGCAGACTTCGCCGGCAAATACACAGGCGGCGACACCGGAGGCCCCGGCGCCAGCGGCGAATGGCACCGCGGCGTCAGCTCCTACCCCGACGCTGGCGCAACAGGCTCAGCAGGCACAGCAGCAGACTACGCAGCCGCTGTTTGCTCCGCCGCAACCGTTCAACGTGCCGATGCCGCACTCGCATAGCCCGCTTGCACCGTATCGACCGAGCACTGCGCCTGAGCTGAACATGAACAACTCTCCGCGCCTCCAGAACCTGATCCGCGATGGAAAGATCTATATTTCCCTGAAGGACGCGATCGCGGTGGCGATTGAGAACAACCTGGATCTGGCGTATTTTCGCTATAACTTTCCGATTGCGCAGACGGATATCCTGCGCACCAAAGCGGGCTACCAGGCCAACGGCGTCAATACCGCCATCGTCCAGGGAACACAGGGCGGTTTTGCCGCTTCCTCAGGCGGCGGAGGCGGGGGCAGTTCGGGCGGATCGGCGGGCGCCGGCAATGGCGGTATTGTGACGTCAACTCTTGGCGCCGGCACAATCGTTTCGTCGTTCGATCCCTACCTCACATTCCAGGGCTTCGTGGATCACACCACCACACCGGAGGTGAACGCGTTCCAGGTGGGTACGCCGCTTCTTAAGGCCAACACGATCGAGGTGTTGTCGAACTTCTCTCAGTCGTTCCCGATCGGCACGAATGTCTCGGTCTCGTATCAGGGGGAACGGTACGCGAACAACTCCCCAGACGACAGCATCAATCCTGAGCTGTTTTCCAATTTTCGTTTGATCATCAGCCAGCCGCTTCTGGCCGGCTTCGGGCTCGCCACCAACGAGCGCTACATCAAGATTGCTAAGCGCAACTCCCAGATCACCGACCTTGCTTTCAAGGCACAGGTGATCGCGACTGTGACCCAGGTGGAGAACATCTACTGGGATCTGGTGAATGCATACGACAGCGAGCAGATCAGTGAGCAAACTCTCGCTTTCGCCAACAAGAATCTCTCCGACGATCAAAAGCAGCTGAAACTCCAGGCTATCCCTGCGATGCAGGTGATGACGGATGAGTCTGCCGTGGCAACCGCCGAAGGAAACCTCACCGTTGCGCGCGCCAGCCTGCGATTGAACGAGTTGTTGCTGAAGAATGCGCTTACCAAGACCGATGATCCCTCGATCGACGAGATGCCGGTGATTCCGCTCGATCTCAAAGGAGAGCCGGACCCGAATGCCGACAAATCGATGGACGACCTGATAGCCGAGGCAGAAAAGAAGCGGCCAGAAGTTGCCATCTACCAGATGCAGGCTGAAAAGAATAAGCAGTCCCTGAAGGACATCAACAGTGAGCTTTTGCCATCTCTGAATATGTATGGCCTTTACGCGGGACAGGGCGTTGCCGGCCCCAAGAATCCGAATTGCAACGTTGCGCAACTTGGCGCGGATTGCTCTTCGGATCTGCCTACGGGGTTTCCCAGCATGTTTGTGAACACCTTCAACTACTCTGCACCGGAATACCAGGTGGGGATGACGCTCAACATCAATCTTCGCAACCGGCAGGCGAAGGCCGATCAGTTCCGCGCGGTGTTGGAGTACCGGCAAAGCCAGATTTCTTCAGAACAGCAGCAGAAAGGGATTCGCTTCGATGTTCGCAACTCGAAGTTTGCACTTGAACAAAAGCAAGCCAACGTTGTAGCAGCACAGAAGGCGCGCGACCTTGCGCAGAAGACCTTTGACATTACCAAGCAGGAACAGCAACTCGGCGCGAAATCGGGCTTCGATACGCTGACTGCAGAAGACGCGCTGGCCCAGGCGGAGCAAGCTTTGGACACCGCACAGACGGCTTATGAGAAGGCGAAGGTGGATATCGACCGTGCGACTGGCGAAACGCTGGAGCGGACTGGGGTTGATATCGATGACGCGAAACAGGGGGTTGTGAGTCATTAGTGCATTTTCACGGTTGTTGTAATGTCGGCATCGTGGCATCCCACCCTAGCCGCAAAGTACAAAGACGCAGCTAGGATGGGGCACCCAGTCATCCCACCCTAGCCGCAAGAACAAAGACGCGGCTAGGATGGGGCACCCAGTCATCCCACCCTAGCCGCAAAAACAAAGACGCGGCGAGGATGGGGCACCCGGCAAGATTTTCAGAGGCAACCGCAGATCCTTCGACTGCGTCCCGGCGCGCCGGGACTTCGCTCAGGATGACAGGCCATTTTGATGCGAACTTCGGACTCAGGATATTCGCCGTAGAATCACAGAAAGCGCCGGAGCTGTGGAGGCAAGTCATTCCTAAGCAAGAGCCAATCCGGGTACTCGTTGCGGACGATCAGGCGCACATTCTTGAGGCAATCGAGCTGCTGCTGAAGCCGCAAGGGATCGCTGTGGATTGCGTGCGCTCGCCGCGGCTGCTGATGGAGGCGCTGAGCGAGCGCGACTACGATGTGCTGCTGATCGACCTGAATTACACGCGCGACACGACGTCGGGGCAAGAGGGGCTGGAACTGCTGGCGCGGATCCAGGAGTTCGACTCGCGGCTGCCGGTGATCGTGATGACGGCGTGGGGCAACATCGACCTGGCGGTGGAGTCGATGAAGCGCGGGGCGCGGGACTTTCTGCAAAAGCCGTGGGAGAACGAGCGGCTGGTTGCGATGGTGCGGGTGCATGCGGAGCTGCGGCAGGCGCTGCGGCGGGCGAGGCAACTGGAGCAAGAGAACCGGTTGCTGCGCGGGGAGGGGATGCCGGAGTTTGTGGCAGGCGCGCCGTCGATGCAGGCAGTGCTGGAGTTGATTGCGCAGGTTGGGCCTTCGGAGGCCAACGTGCTGATCACCGGAGAGCACGGGACGGGCAAGGAGATTGTGGCCAAGCTGTTGCACGCAGCCTCGCCGCGTTCGCGCCAGGCGCTGGTGGCGTTGAATGCGGGGGGATTGGCGGAAGGGACGTTTGAGAGCGAGATCTTCGGGCACGTGAAGGGCGCGTTTACCGATGCGCTAACGGACCGGATCGGGCGCTTTGAACTGGCCAACGGAGGGACGCTGTTTCTGGACGAGATTGCGAACGTGCCGATGCGGCAGCAGGCGAAATTGTTGCGCGTGCTGGAGACGGGCGAGCTGGAGCGCGTGGGCTCGTCGCAGACGCGGCGCGTGGATGTGCGCGTGCTTTCGGCTACGAATGCGCCGCTGAACGAAGAGGCGAGGGCCGGAAATTTTCGCGAGGACCTGCTTTTCCGATTGAACACGGTGGAGATTCATTTGCCGGCATTGCGGGACAGGCGGGCAGATATTGCGGCGCTGGCGGAACATTTTCTGGGAAAGAATCGCACGCGGTATCGCAAGCAGGTTACGGGGTTCTCGCCGGCGGCGATGAAGATGATGATGGAATACAATTGGCCGGGCAATGTGCGCGAACTGGAACACGCGGTGGAGCGCGCGGTGCTGCTGTGCCGCGGCGATGAGATTGAGCCCTCGAATCTGGCGATTGTGTCGGCCCCGCAGGCTCCGCAGGTGCTGGACGATATGAGCATTGACCAGATGGAGGAAGTGCTGATCCGAAAGGTGCTGCGGCGGTGCGATGGGAACATTTCGCAGGCCGCGGATTCGCTGGGATTGAGCCGGGCTGCCCTGTATCGCCGTATTGAAAAATATGGGATCTGAACGACAACGCCGCCGCCGCCGGTCGGCTGTTCGCCGAGCGTGGCTGTATTGCTTTTTGCTGACGCTGCCTGCGCTGGCTGCGGGCGTTGTTCTGGTGGTGAAGGAGCAGCTGAGCGCTACAAGTGCGACTTTGCTGGTTGTGTGCCTGCTGCTCTACATTTTGCTGCTGGCGGCGGCGTTGATTGAGAGCTTCGTGCGGCCGTTGCAGACACTTTCCAACGTGGTTTCGTCGCTGCGCGAGGGAGACTACTCATTTCGCGCGCGCGGGGCGGGAACGCAGGATGCGTTTGCCGAGGTGGCGGCGGAGGTGAACGCGCTGGCCGATCTGCTGCAGAGGCAGAGGGTGCGGTCGCTGGAGGCGACGGCGCTGCTGGCGCGGATTCTGGAGGTGATGCATGCGCCGCTGTTTGCGTTTGACCGGGACAATCTGCTGCAACTTGTGAACATTGCCGGAACCCGGCTGCTGGGGTTGCCCTACGGGCGGTGCTTTGGGCGCTCGGCAAAAGAGTTGGGGCTGGCAGAGCTGCTGGAGGCCGCGGACCAGAGCATTCATTCATTTGGAGAGAAGCCGACGCGGTGGCTGCTGAGGAAGACAAAGTTCAGGCAGTACGGCGCGCCGCACACGTTGCTGCTGCTGGACGATGTGAGTATTCCGCTGCAGGTAGAAGAGCAAGCGGCGTGGAAGCGGCTGGTGCGGGTGCTGGGGCACGAGCTTTCAAATTCGCTTGCGCCGATCAAGTCGATTGCGGGAAGCCTGCTGGCGCGGGTGGATCGGATCGGCGCGGACGAAGCGGAGCTGCACGATTTCAGGCGGGGTCTGAGCGTGGTGGAGAGCCGGGCGGAGTCGCTGCATCGATTTGTGCAGTCGTACCGGCTGCTGGCGCAGTTGCCGCCGCCGCGCCGCAAGACGATTCAGCTGGGGGCGCTGCTGGAGCGGGTTGTGCTGCTGGAGCAGCGGCTGGAGGTTGAGCTCGATGAGGGACCGGCGGTGGAGTTGAGTGCCGATCCGGATCAGCTGGAACAGATGTTCATCAACCTGCTGGCGAATGCGGTGGATGCGTCGCTCAGCAATGGGGCTCATCCGGTGCGAGCGGCATGGCACACGGCGGAGACCGATTTGCTGGTGACGATTGAGGATCGAGGAATGGGGATTGCGAACATCGAGAATTTGTTTGTGCCGTTCTACACGACGAAGCCGACGGGAAGCGGAGTGGGGCTGGCGCTGGCGCAACAGATTGCGCGGGCGCATGGGGGGGAGATTACGCTGGCGAACCGAGAAGATGGGGATGGGGCGCGGGCGACGGCGAGACTGCCGCTTGGGTAGGGTGCCGGGTGTGGGGTGTAGGGTCTGGGGTGTCGTGTGTTGGATTCGTGGGCTCCCACCCTAAACGCAAAGGACGCGTTTAGGATGGGGCACCCGCGGTTTTATTCCTATTCGCGGCACGCCGTTAGTCGCAGACGAGGGCGCCGTCGGGGAATTGCTGGGGGGTCGGGTCGGCGGCTTCAAGTGAGTCGTCGATGAGGCTGTCGGCGAGGGGATCGTTGAGGCGGTTGGCGAAGAACTCTTCGACCTGCTCAAGGACGGCTGCGCCGGTTTTGGCCTGGTAGATGGCGGCGCGTAGTTTGGCTCCGCCGGGGACGCCGTGGGTGAACCAGGTGGCGAACTGCTTCATTTTGCCGGCGGTTTCACCCATGCGGTCGCTGCGCGGCAGATCCTTGGTGGCTTCCTGCTCATCGAGCAGCATCTGGAAGTAGGCGCGGATCATGCGGTAGCGGTCGTCGACGGTGGGGTGGTCGTAGCTGCCGTGCGCGGTGTATTGGGCGATCTGGCGGAAGATCCAGGGGTTGGCAGGCGCTGCGCGGCCGATCATGACGGCGTCGCAGTTGGTATCGGCGATCATGGCGGCGGCGTCTTCGGGGGTGCGGATGTCGCCATTGCCGATGACGGGGATGGTGACGGCCTGCTTGATGGCGGCGATCCATTTCCATTCCGCCTGGCCGCTGTATCCCTGCTCGCGGGTGCGAGCGTGAAGGGCGACGGCGTTGAGGCCTTCGGACTCGGCGATGCGGGCGAGCTCAACGCAAACGACCTGCTGCGAGTTCCAGCCCATGCGGAACTTGACGGTAAAGGGGATGGAGACGGCGCTGCGGATGGCGCGAAAGATGGTGGCAATTTTGGGCAAGTCGCGCAGAAGGCCGGAGCCGCCGTTGCAGCCGACGACACGCTTGGCTGGGCAGCCGAGATTGAGGTCGACGGTGTCGAAACCGGTGTCCTGAACGATGCGGGCGGCCTCGGCGAGGGTTTCGGGATTGGAGCCGAAGAGCTGCGCGCCGATGGGGTGCTCGTCGTCGTAAAAGGTGAGGTAGCGGCGGCGCTTGGATTCGCGCATACGGGCGAGGCCGTCGGCCGAGGTGAATTCGGTCATGATGAGGCCGCAGCCGGACTGGGCGTTCGTAACCGAGGTGTCGATGGTGGAGTGATTGGACTCCCAGGTCCCCAAGTGCGAGGGACCTGGGGCACCCGGGGATTGTGGTAAGGCCGAAAAAAGGCTGGCGTGGCGGATGAAGCGGCGGAAGACCGTGTCGGTGACGCCGGCCATGGGGGCGAGGACCGTGGCGGGAGCGACGAGGATGGGGCCGATGCGCATCTCGGCCGGGACGCGCGCGTTGGCAGGCATCCGGTGCTCGAGTGGGTTGTCCCAGTTCTTTTTCACGGTGAAACCTTTGCCTGCCATGGGTAGAGCCTTTTTTTGCCGGTTGGTGCGATGCGTGTGGGGCGGCTCGGGGTCGCCGAAGTGAGTGAGCCAGCCCGAAACGCAGTTGAAAACGACGAGGCCCCCGCCGCGGCGGAGGCCTGATTCAGGAACCGAATCGCCGGGTTGCTATTTTGCTGCTGTCGCTGCCGTTGCTTCGGCCGGCTTGGCGTATTTGCGGCGGAAGCGCTCGACGCGGCCGGCGGTGTCAACGAGGCGCTGCTTGCCCGTGAAGTACGGGTGGCAGTTGGAGCAGATTTCGACGTGGATGTCGCCCTTGTGGGTCGAACGGGTTTCAAAGTTGTTACCGCAGGCGCACATGACGCGGATAGCGGCGTAGTTGGGGTGAATCTTTTCCTTGGGCATCGCTAGAGACAGACCTTTCCTGCAATCTTCCTCATCTATTGTAGGGGGATTTGGGCTGGAAGGCAATTTCGGGCGGTGTAGCCGAACGAAAAAAGGACATCAAGGGGGCCATGGATTCCGACTCTGGCAAAAAAGCAAAGGCGTGCCGAGGGCGGGCACCCGCATTCCGGTCTCCCACCCTAAACGCAAAGGACGCGTTTAGGATGGGGCACCCGCAGTTTGAGAAGGACCGGCACAGTGGAGGGAGACAGAAGTTACTTAAGAGCCTGCTGGATTCCGGCTTCGACGAGGGGGGTCATGACGGTG
>Ga0302324_100003413_pt1 | contig 35905 bp, 37 predicted proteins | sample Palsa_T0_1_FD_201949 | JGI IMG/M metagenome (GOLD analysis project Ga0302324, IMG submission 201949) | Peat permafrost microbial communities from Stordalen Mire near Abisko, Sweden - Palsa_T0_1 | ecosystem: Environmental > Terrestrial > Soil > Palsa > Peat permafrost | place: Sweden: Abisko...
GTCGATGACCGCGTCCTGCTGCGATCCGGCGGCTGCTATGACCGGGACGCCGCACGCCATCGCCTCCAGCGGCACCAGGTCGAAGGGCTCGGCTGCGGTAACGCTCACCAGCACATCGGCCGACCGCAGCAGAGCGGGCATACCGGCCTGGCTCACCCGGCCGGTGCAGGTCAGCCGACCCCGCAGCCCCAGCCGCTCGGCAAGCCGGGTGAGGCGCTGATAGCCGGGATCACCCGGAAGCTGGGCCTGCGGCGGGCCGCCCGCGATGACAAGCTCAGCCTCCGGCAGGTGCGTCAGCGCCTGCAGGACCGTGACCAGTCCCTGCTGCTGGTCCAGCGGTGCCACCACCAGCAGCCGCGGCCGCCTGGCCCGGCTGGCTACCGGGCCGGAGGGGCGAAAGCGGGTGGTATCCACCCCGGACGGAACCACTGTCACGCTGGCCTGCGGGACTCCCCGGCGGACCAGCGCGGCGAATTCTGCTGAGGTACTGGCCAGCACTGCCCGGGCGCTTCGCCCGATCGCGGTCTCCAGCCGGATCCGCGCGGGCGGCGCGGGCGGCCCGGGCGGCTGCCGCCCATCAGAGCGCTGCGGCCCGTGATCGCCCTGCAGGTCGGCTGCGAGGGAGCGGTCTGCGAGGGAGCGGAAGGTCTGCACGACCGGAAGGTCGAGGTCGCGCGCGCCGACCAGCGCGGCCAGGCCGCTGGTCCAGAAATGGGCGTGCACGACGTCGGGCGCGCTGCGCTGCCAGCGGTCGGCGAGCAAGCCGCCGAACGGCGCGAGCTGCCCGAGCAGCTGGTCGGCGGGCAGCCTGGACGCCGGGCCGGCCGAGATCCGCTCGATGGTCACGCCAGGGCAGAGGGCGAATCGATCCGGAAGCCCCGCATCGTCCCTGCGTGCGTAGATCGTGACTTTCTGGCCGAGTCCGCCGAGGGCTCGGGCCAGCGCGACGACCCGGTCGGCAGGATCGCCGGGGTAGGCGTCGGTCGCGGGTGCCGGTAGCGGACCCACACGTTCGGCGATCAGTGCGATCTTCATGTCGCGGCTCCTTTGGCTGCCGGTGCACCAACCGCCGGTGCATCAACCGCCGGTGCAGCTTCCCGGGCGGCGGCGCCGGTAAACACCCGCTGTTTGGGTGAGCGGTTGGGTGAGCGGTTTGGGTGAGCGGGTTGTGTGAGCGGGCGAACCGGTGATCGGTGCCATCTCCAGGCCACCTCGCTGCCGGTCACGACCGCGGTAACCTGCCCGCTGATCGGCCAGCATCGGGCGATCGTGGCGCAGGCGGCCGCCACCTCGGCACTGCTGACCGGCGGTGCCCTCACGCTGGGAGTGGGGACCGGAGAGGCACTGAACGAGCACATCCTCGGCCGCTCCTGGCGTCCGCCGAGGAAAGCTGGCCGGCCGTCTGGCGGACGGCTACCTGTGCGTGCAGCCCGAAGCGGACTTCGTCCGGCTGTACCGGGAATCCGGCGGCGGCGACCGGCCGGTCCACGGCGGACTGAAGGTCTGCTGGGGACCTGACGAGGGACAGGCGCGCAAGACGATGCACCGGCTGTGGGCCACTGACGAGATCCCCGGTGAGGCGGCCCAGCTGCTCCCGCTGCCGCGGCATTTCGGCCAGCTCGCCGGGCTGATACCCGAGGACATGATCACCGCGCCGTGCGGGCCTGATCCAAGCGCGCACATCCGCGGGATCCGCGCTTACACCGACGCCGGATTCGACGAGGTCTATATCGGGCAGGTAGGTCCCAACCAGGAGGGCTTCTTCGAGTTCTATGCTGAGCAGGTGCTGCCCCGGCTGCGCGATAGCCAGTAGGCGCGACCGGGCTGCGGGCGCATCTGTTGCGGTGAGGGAGGCGCGCAAATGGGCGAGCGGACCTGGATCGAGGGATGGCCGGTCTACCGCCAGCTGACCGGCCAGGACCGCCTCGGGATCGGCGCGGCGACCAGGAGCAAGCGGACTGACGGGCTCAGGCCAAGGACCGCCGAGGCCAGCACAATGGTCAAGTCGGTCTGCCCGTACTGCGCCGTCGGCTGCGGCCAGCAGGTCTTCGTCCAGGATGGCAAGGTCACCCAGATCGAAGGTGACCCGGACTCGCCGGTCAGCCGCGGCCGACTGTGCCCCAAGGGATCGGCCAGCCTGCAGCTGACTACCGGCTCCGCCCGCCAGTACCAGGTCCTCTACCGGCGCCCAGGGGGAACCGACTGGGAGCACCTGGACCTCGACACCGCCATGGACATGATCGCCGACCGGGTCATCAAGGCGCGGCGGGATGGCTGGCAGTGGGAGCACGACGGCCTGCGTACCCGGCGCACGCTCGGCTTCGCCAGCCTGGGCGGCGCGACGCTGGACAATGAGGAAAACTACCTCATCAAGAAACTGTGGACCGCGATGGGCGCGATCCAGATCGAGAACCAGGCCCGGATATGACACTCCTCCACCGTCCCCGGTCTGGGGACTAGCTTCGGGCGCGGTGGTGCCACCACGTTCCAGCAGGATCTGCAGAACGCCGACTGCATCCTGATCGAGGGCTCGAACATGGCCGAGGCCCACCCGGTCGGCTTCCAGTGGGTGATGGAGGCCAAGGCCCGCGGGGCGAAGGTGATCCATGTCGATCCCCGCTTCAGCCGGACCAGCGCGGTCGCTGACCTGCATGTGCCGATCCGGGCGGGCGCGGACATCGCCTTCCTTGGCGGTCTGATCAACTACGTGCTGCGCAACGAGAAGTACTTCCGCGAATACGTCCTCGCCTACACCAATGCGCCGGTGATCCTGACCGAGGACTTCGCCGACACCGAGGATCTCGACGGCGTCTTCTCCGGGCTGGACGCCGAGCAGCGGGCTTACGACCTCAGGACGTGGCGCTACCAGGGCGGGGACATGCGGCCCGCCAGCGGGCAGCGGGGCGCAGGCCGGACCGCGGATAAGGACTGGACCGCAGGCCGGACCGCGGGCAAGGACCGGACCGCGGGCAAGGAGGGGCGCGGCGAGGTGCGCCGGGCCGCGCGCGGCGAGGCACACGGATCCGGCGGCGCCGACGCCCATCCCGATCCGGACACCGACCCGACCCTGCAGCATCCGCGCTGCGTCTTCCAGGTGCTGAAGCGGCACTTCGCCCGGTACACGCCGGAAATGGTCGCGCAGGTGGCCGGGGTCCCGCCGGACCTGTTCGGCGAGGTGTGCCGGCTGCTGACGGAGAATTCGGGCCGGGACCGGACCACCGCGTTCGTCTACAGCGTCGGCTGGACTCAGCACACCGTCGGCGTGCAGTACATCCGCACCGCGGCGATCCTGCAGGCGCTGCTGGGCAACATAGGCCGGCCCGGCGGCGGCATCCTCGCCCTGCGCGGGCACGCCTCCATCCAGGGATCCACCGACATCCCGACGCTGTTCGACCTGCTGCCCGGCTACCTGCCGATGCCGCATGCGCACGACAACGACGATCTCGACAGCTACGTGGCGGCCGAGAGCATCCAGAACGGATTCTGGGCCAACACCCGCGACTACCTGGTCAGCCTGCTGAAGGCCTGGTGGGGTGAGGCAGCTACCGCCGGCAACGACTTCTGCTACGACTACCTTCCCCGGCTCACCGGCAGCCATAGCACCTACGAGACAGTCCTCGCCCAGCTGGCCGGGGACTGCAAGGGGTACTTCCTGTTCGGGCAGAACCCGGCGGTCGGCTCCGCGAACGCCCGCATGCAGCGCATGGGCATGGCCAAGCTGGACTGGCTGGTCGTGCGGGATCTGGTGCTCATCGAGAGCGCAACCTGGTGGAAGGACGGCCCCGAGATCGAGACCGGGGAGATGCGGACGCAGGACATCAGCACCGAGGTGTTCTTCCTGCCGGCGGCGGCGCACACCGAGAAGGACGGGAGCTTCACCAACACTCAGCGGATGCTGCAGTGGCACCACACCGCGGTCGAGCCGGCCGGTGACGCCCGCAGCGACCTGTGGTTCACCTACCACCTAGGCGCGCGCATCAGGGCCAAGCTGGCGGGTTCCGCCGACGAGATGGACCGGCCGGTCCTGGATCTCACCTGGGACTACCCGGTCAAGGGCCCCCGGGCCGAGCCGGATGCCGACGCGATCCTGGCGGAGGTCAACGGCTGGGACGCCGACGGCAAGCCGCTGTCCTCCTTCACCCAGCTGGCCGCCGACGGATCCACCGCCTGCGGCTGCTGGATCTACTGCGGGGTCCGGGCCGACGGGGTCAACCAGGCGGCCCGCCGCAAGCCCGGCCGGGAGCAGAGCTGGGTGGCGCCGCAGTGGGGCTGGGCCTGGCCGGCGAACCGGCGGGTGCTGTACAACCGGGCCTCGGCCGACCCGGACGGAAAGCCGTGGAGTGAGCGCAAGGCGCTGGTCTGGTGGGATGCAGAAAAAGGGCGCTGGGCCGGGCATGACATCCCGGACTTCATCGCCGACCGGCCGCCGTCCTACCGGCCCCCGGCAGGCGCGACCGGGGTGGACGCGATCTCCGGCACGGATGCCTTCATCATGCAGGCGGACGGTAAGGCGTGGCTGTACGTCCCGGCCGGCCTGGTGGACGGTCCCTTGCCAGCACACTTCGAGCCGCAGGAGTCACCAGTGCGCAACCTGCTGTACCGCCAGCAGCGCAACCCGGTACGGGAGCTGATCCAGCACCCCGAGAACCGGTTCCAGCCCAGCGGCGACCAGCGGGGATCGCAGGTGTTCCCTTATGTCGCGACCACCTACCGGCTGACCGAGCATCACACCGCGGGCGGGATGTCGCGTTTCCTGCCCTACCTCGCGGAGCTGCAGCCGGCCTTCTTCTGCGAAGTGTCACCCGAGCTTGCCGCCGAGCGGGGCCTTGCGCACCTGGGCTGGGCGACGATCATCTCGGCGCGCAGCGCCATCGAGGCGCGGGTGATGGTTACCAGGCGGATGCAGCCGCTGAAGATCGGCGGGCAGCAGCTGCACCAGATCGGGCTGCCCTACCACTGGGGACCCAATGGCTACACCACCGGGGACGCGGCGAACGAGCTCGCGCACCTGTCCCTGGACCCGAACGTGCATATCCAGGAGGTCAAGGCGCTGGCCTGCGATATCCGGCCGGGCCGGCGGCCACGCGGTGCTGCCCTGCGCGCGCTGGTGGCGGAGTACCAGGAACGCGCCGGGATTACCGGCGAGACCGGGACGGAGATGTGAGATGAGCATGCAGTCAGCTCGCCGGCCGGGGAGCCCGGCCGGGCCCGGCCAGGGGCTGGACCCGGCGGGCCGGGCCGGGTATACCGATCATCCGCCCCGGATGGGGTTCTTCACCGACACATCGGTATGCATCGGCTGCAAGGCCTGCGAGGTTGCCTGCAAGGAATGGAACGCGGTGCCCGAGGACGGGCTGGAGCTGACCGGGATGTCGTATGACAACACCGGCAGCCTGAACGCCTCCACGTGGCGGCATGTCGCGTTCATCGAGCAGATCGGGCGGCCTGGCGACCGGCTGGCCGGCGATCTGCTGGCCGGCGATCTGCTGGCCGGCGCACTCCCGTCCGGGGGCCCGGAGCCGGACGGCTCGCGCTGGCTCATGTCCAGTGACGTCTGCAAGCACTGCACCGAGGCGGCCTGCCTGGATGTGTGCCCGACCGGAGCGCTGATGCGCACGGAATTCGGCACCGTGGTGGTCCAGGACGACATTTGCAACGGCTGCGGCTACTGCGTTCCCGCCTGCCCGTTCGGCGTCATCGCCCGGCGTGAGTCCGACGGCGGCGCGCATAAGTGCACGCTCTGCTACGACCGGATCGGCGATGGGCTAACCCCCGCCTGCGCGAAGGCGTGCCCGACCGAGTCCATCCAGTTCGGCCCGCTGGAGGAGCTGCGGGAGCGGGCAGATCAGCGGGTCAGCGACCTGCAGAAGGCGGGCGTCGCCGGAGCGCAGCTCTACCTGCAGGACAGCGCGGACGGCATCGGCGGGGCTGGCGCGTTCTTCCTGCTGCTGGACGAGCCGGAAGTCTACGGGCTGCCGCCGGATCCGGTCGTCACCACCCGTGACCTGCCGCGGATGTGGCGTCATGTGGCCGCGGCGGCCGCTGCGCTCGTCGTCGGCGGCCTGGCCGCTAGCCTGGGCGGCGCGTCCCGGAGCCGGTCATGAGCACGCCGCCGGATTCGGCCGGGCAGCCACCGGCCGGGCAGCCACCGGCCGGGCCGCCATCCGCCGGACCGTCGGCAGCCGGGCCGCCAGCCGCCGGGTCGCGCTGGCGCGGCAGAGGGCAGCGCGGCGAGCGGACGGTCGTCCCGCGCGCCGAGTTCCGGTCCTACTACGGCCGGCCGGTGCTCAAGGAGCCGGTCTGGCGTTCCCCGGACGTGCCTGGCTACCTGTTCCTCGGCGGGCTGGCCGGGGCGTCGTCGGTACTGGCCGGATTCGCCCAGCTGGCCGGGAACCAGGAGCTGTCCCGCGCGGCGAAGGCCGGGGCCGCCGGGGCAATAGGGCTGTCTGCGGTCGCCCTTGTGCACGACCTCGGCCGCCCGGCCCGCTTCCTGAACATGCTGCGCGTCTTCAAGGTCACCTCGCCGATGAGCGTCGGCTCCTGGCTGCTCGCCGCCTACGGCCCGGTGGCGGGCGCCGCGGCGGCCTGCGCGGTGACGGGGCGGCTGCCGCGGGCGGGCGCCGCCGCGACCGCCGGGGCGACCGTCCTTGGCCCCGGCATCGCGACCTACACCGCGGCCCTGCTCTGCGACACCGCCGTTCCCGCCTGGCACGACGGGCACCGCGAGATGCCGTACCTGTTCGCCGGATCCGCAGCCTCCGCGGCGGGCGGCCTCGGCATGCTGGCCGTCTCTCGCGCGCACGCGGATCAGGCCATCAGGTTCGCCGTGCTGGGCGCCATGACCGAGCTTGCCGCCAAGAACCTGCTAGTCCGCCGGATGGGCGAGGCCGCGGAGCCGTACCAGACCGGCCGGCCCGGCGCCCTCATGCATGTCGCGGAGGTACTGACGGCGGCCGGGCTGGCGGCGGCGCTCCTGGCACACCGCAGCCGGCCGGTGGCGGCAATTTCCGGCGCGTCGCTGCTGGCTGCCTCCGCGCTGACCCGGTTCGGAGTTTTCGAGGCCGGCCGTGCCTCCGCGCGCGATCCGAGGTATACCGTCGGGCCGCAGCGGACGCGTCTGCGCGAGCGCGCTGGTGCCGCGCCCGGTTACCCCGCCCAGACGCGCGCGATCTGAGCACGGCCGCACCTGCTGGCGTTTCAGCGCCCAGGCTGCTGCGGGGGCCGCCCGCCGACCCGCATCACGATCTCGATGGCGAGGTCGCGGAGTTTCATGTTGCGGTTGTTCGAGGCCCGGCTCAGCGTCGCGAACGCTTGGTCGGCGTCGCAGCGTGACTCGCCCATGACGATGCCGATCGCCTGGTCGATGACCGAGCGGGATTGCAACGCCTGCTCGAGCTGAGCAGCCCGGTCACGGGCGTCGGAATAGCGGCCGGCGACGACGATCGCGGCGGTAGCCGGGACGGTAAACAAAGAGAGCAGGTCCTCGTCCAGCTGGCTGAAGCCGTCGATGTCACGGCTGGAGAGATTCAGGGCTCCCAACGGGCGTCCCGGCAGGCCGAGACCGGCCGCGAGGTAACTGTGCAGGCCCATCTCTTCGGCCATGCGGGTGAACTCCGGCCACCGCTGCTCGGCTTCCCGCAGGTTCCATCGGTTGACCTGCTGGCGCCGTGCGGCGTCCAGGCACGGGCCGTCCTGCAGGACGTACTGACGGCGATCCAGCGCATACGTTTCCTCGTCGGTGGCCACGATGGTGCTGGGCTGGTCCTTCTCGTCGAGCACAGTGACACTTGCCGCATGGCACCCTGGGATCGAGCGGAGCGCGAGCGCGAGGATGCTCTGCAGCGTCTCGCGGACCGATTCGTTCTCCGTCAGCGTCCTAGCCAACTCGGTGAGTGACTCGATGAGATCCTCGTACCGCCTGGCAGTCAGCGGCGCTGGCCGTTCGTCGTCCGGCAATTCCGGCACCTCCCTTGAGGACTACCGATGACCTCTGCTGCCAGAGCCACTTATCCCGGATTTGTTGACCACGAAACTGGACATAAGGGGTACTAATTTGGTGGTAATCCGGTACAGGCGTGATCGCAGAGCCGCTCTAGCCAGGATCTCAAACCCGTTCTAGCCAGGGCTATCAAGTTCCCGCCGGGCGCGCAGGACGCTGTGCCGGTGCTGCGCAGCGCTGGCGGGGATGCCGATGATCGCTGCCACGACATCCCAGCCGAGACCCACCTGCTGGGCGCCGTCCAGCAGATCGGCCTCCAGCCGGTCGAGATACAGCCGCATATTGCCGAGCACGACGAGCGCGGCTCCGACATCAAGCGGGTCGGCTGGGCGGTCCGCGCCGTTGCGGGCCGCCTCGATTACTGCGCTGACAGCCCCGACATCGTCCATCGGATGGTGGGAAGTCGCCTCCGGGTAGTGCGCCACGCTCGCCGCAAAATGCGAGGCGAGCCGGAGGCGCGCGCTGTGCAAGACGAGGGGATCGGGGGCGAGGATCTTGTCGAAGGCCGACGGATCGGTCGCGGCGTCCGGGACGGGAGCGACGGGAGCATTGTCTGCCTGATCTGCGAGCATGCTGACTCCTGCTGTCACCAGTGACATAGGTAGCCACGCTGCCGGACTACGTGCTTCGGCGCGTACCGGAGCGCAGACAGTATGACCTAGGTGCTGACCCCGGTCAACGCACGGTGCAGGCACGCCAGGAGCTTAAGGTTCCCGGCATTACGCCAGACGTGCTTAAGCCGCCGCGCCGCGGACAGTACTGCCAGGAGGGTAGGTGCACTGGCTATTGTCTGTGGCAGACGACGGGATGGTTGCCGGGCACCAGGTGCTGCGCCAGGAGCGATGATGGCGCCCGATGGGAAATGACATGGGCGAAGCGTCAGAAAACAGCGGACTGGACGTGAACTCCGCCGAGGCGGGTCTCGCTGCGTTGCTTGAAGCATGCGAGCGGGCAGTCGAAGAGATCGGATCGGTGATCCCGCCGGCCCAGCTGCGTGCGCTGCTGATCATCGAGCAGGCCGGGAGCCTCAACCTCAATCAGCTCGCTGGGGTGCTGGGTGCCTCCGCGTCCGCCGCGAGCAGGCTGTGCGACCGCATGCAGGTCGCCGGCCTGCTGACGCGCGACCGCGCCGCCGCCAGCCGCCGCGAGATCGTTCTGCTCCCGACCGAGTCAGGCCTCCGGCTCGCGGGCTGGGTCAGGGACCGCCGCCGCGCTGCCCTCGACCAGGTGTTCCAGAAGATGAGCCCGGACGGCCGCGAGGCGCTGGCGCGCGGGCTGACAGAACTTGCGGCGGACGCCGCGAGTGAGGTCTAGGCCTGATCCCGTCCGGCGGTCGGCTCCCGGCGGGCAGGGTCAGCTGGCATCCAGGCGGCGGAACGCGAGCTCCTGCAGCAGGACTCGGAGCGCGGCAGCGGCCGGGATCGCGACGAGAGCTCCGATAATGCCCATCAGCGCCCCGCCGATCAGGATGGCCACGACCGTTACCACCGCGGGCACCTCGACCGTCCGGCCCATGACCCTGGGCACGATCAGGTAGTCCTCCGCCAGTCGGTAGGCAATGTAGAAGCCCAGGGTGGCGAGCGCGACCGGGACCGACACAGTGAGCGCGACGAGGGAGACGATGGCACCGCCGATGCTGGAACCGACGACCGGTATCAGGTCGAGCAGCGCGACCAGCAGCGCCAGCAGGACCGGATACGGGACGCCGAAGATCATCAGCCAGGCGTAGGTGCCGACTCCGGCGATCAGGGAGGTCAGGAAGTTCCCCACCACGTAGCCGCCGACCTTGGTGAAGATCTCATCCCCGATCAGGATGACGCGGGCCCGCCGCGACTGCGGCGCGAGCCGGTAGACGAACAGCTTGATGCGGGGCAGGCCAGCCAGGAAGTAGACCACCAGAACGGCCACGACCAGCACCGATGTCGCGGCGCTGAGGACCAGCTCCCCGGCTCCGAGCACCCCCCCGATCAGCGCGCTGCCTTTGCTGGACAGCAGGCTGGAGATGCGCTGCTGGAGGTCAAAACGCGCGTTCAACTGGCCCAGCTCGGAATTGTGGTTCTGCACCTCCCGCAAGTACTGCGGGAGGTGCTGACCAAGGGCAGTGGCCTGGGCGGCCAGCGGCGGAATAGCCGCGGCGAGGAAGGCCGCCAGCACCCCCGCCGCGGCCACCAGGATCACGATCACGGCGGCCCAGCGAGGCAGGCGTCGCCGGGTCAGCCAGCTGACGGCGGGGTCCAGGCCGGCCGCGATGAAGAACGCCAGGCCGATCAGGATCAGCACCGACCGTGCCCTGATCGTCAGCTCGACCAGCCCGTAAGTGACCGCCACCCCCGCGGTCGCCGCCATCCCGACGAAGAACGGCGAGCGTCTGTCGACTGGCCGGCCCGGACGGCCGAGTCCGCCCGTTTCCTGCGCCAGCGCGGCCGCCGCTTCGACTGCCTCTTGCATCCGGTCGGCGTCGACCGCTCCCTGCATCCGGTCGGCTTCGACCGCTTCCTGGACCGTCAGCCGCTGCTGACCGTGCGCGCCGTTGCCTCCGGAAGGGCTAAATGGCGGTGGCCCGGCGGACACGTGGCTCTCCTCACGCTGCGGATACCGGCGACATCCTGGCCTGGTCATCAGTGGTTGCGCAGCGCGTCAATCAGCTGGGCCTTGCTCATCGTCGAGCGGCCTTTGATGCCGATCTCGCGGGCACGCAGGACCAGATCAGCCTTGGGCCAGTCCTGGTAGGACGGGCTCCTACCGCCCTTGGCGCCGACCTGCTGGCGTGAGCTTGCCGCCGCGGCATTGGCGATGCGCGCCGACTTCTCCTCGCTGTTACCTTGTTCCCTGAGCTTCTGGTACAGCTCCTCGTCCTTGATCTGCGGTCGTGGCATCGGTCTGTCAGTCCTTTCGCTTCCGGCCCGTCACTACCTCAGCCGCTCGGCCTCAAACCTGCGGACGCAACCAGACGGCGGACCGGCCACTGGCCGGCGTGGTTTCGCCGCCGTCCTGGCCGGGTAGCCGGGCTGGGGGTGCAGGTACTGTTCGGCTTCCTGCTCTCGCTGCCGTTCACAACCAGGTTCGTCAGGCTCAGCCAGGGCCAGCGCGGGCTCTGCGTGGCGACGCTGCTGCTGGCCGCCGTATCGACAGTGCGGCTCGGGCCTGTCGCCTACCACCGGCTGGTGTTCCGCCGCAATCAGAAGGAGCACCTGGTGCGGGCCGCCAACATGATGGCGATACTCGGCCTGGCGGCCGTGGGCCTGGCGGTCTCGGCGGCGGTTCTGCTGGTGGTCGGCTATGTGGCAGGCGGCCGGCCGCGGTCATCACCGCCGTTTCCGTCTGCCTGTTCGCCGGCCTGTGGTTCGCGTTCCCGCTCTCGCGGCGCCGGGGGGTGACGGCCGAGCCGCCATGCGTGGACTGCGTGCCGCTGGGTAGCGGTGCGCTGGGGCCGCGTCGTCGGCCCCAGCGGCGCCGGCGAGCAGGCGCCGGAGCAGCAGGCGCGTGAGCAGCAGGAAGGGAAGCAGATGGCAAAGGACGAGCAGGCCGCGCCGGACGGCGAGCAGGACGAAACCGGCTACCAGGCCAACGTCAACCAGGCGCGGCGGGAGCCGATCCCGGCCAGCCACCAGGAGGAGCGCCGGCCGGAGGCCGTGGTGCGCAACGAGGAGCACGCGCACGAGGCGGCCGCGCACGAGGCCCCGCAGCACGAGGCCCCGCAGCACGAGGCCCCGCAGCACGAGTAATCGGGGCGCTGCGCTGAGCTGGCTCGGTATCGCGCGGTGCCGTCCAGCGGTTGCGGATGACCGCGCATGATCGCGGCTGCCGCGGGTAGCGAAACTGGCATGGCTACCGAGGTCCGGGAAACCGAGTGGAAGTACGAGGCAGTGCCAGGCACCAGGCTGCCACCCCTGGCGGATCTGCCGGAGGTCGCCGCTGCGACCGACCCGGCCGAGCAGAAGCTGCAGGCCGAGTATTTCGACACTGACGATCTGCGCCTGCTCCACCACGGCATCACGCTGCGCCGGCGCCGCGGCGGTGACGACGCCGGCTGGCATCTGAAGCTGCCGGCCGGGGCCGGATCACGAGACGAGATCCGGCTGCCGCTCGGCCGCAGCGGCCGCAGGGTGCCGGCCGAGCTGGCTGCCCTGGTGCGCGTCTACGCCCGCGGCCAGGAACTCCGCCCGGTGGCACTGATCACCACCAGGCGCCAGCTGCGGGTCTTGCTCGATGACGCAGGCTCCTCCCTGGCCGAGGTAGTGGCGGACGACGTCTCGGCGCAGACGATGGGTGATTCTGCGGTCTTGTCCCGCTGGCATGAGGTGGAAGTGGAGCTGACGGGCGGCAGCCCGCGCTTGCTCCAGGCGGCCGACAAGCGGCTGCGGCGCAGCGGGCTGAACCGCGCGGCCTGGCCGGCCAAGCTGGAGCGGGCCCTGGCCGGTCAGCTGCCTGCAGCAGACCGGCAGGAGCCGACACCGCAGTCAACGGCCGCCGAGGTAGTCCTGGCCTATGCCGGAGCGCAGCTGACGGCGCTGCAGTCACTCGATCCGATGGTGCGCCGTGACCTGCCCGATTCGGTTCATCAGATGCGGGTGGCCGTCCGGCGGCTGCGCAGCACGCTGAAGTCGTTCCGCACGGTCCTGCGCCGCGAGGACACCAGGCATATCCGCGCCGAGCTGAAATGGCTGGGCAGCGTGCTCGGCGCGGCACGTGATGGCGAGGTCCTGGCTGGCCGCCTGCGGGCCACCCTGGCGCAGCTGCCGCCTGAGGTGGTAATGGGATCGGTTCAGGCCCAGGTGCGAGAGCACTTCGCCCCCATCGAAGCCGCGGCCCGTGCGGCAGTGCTCGCGGCACTGGATTCCCAGCGGTACCTCGATCTGGTGGACGGGCTCGAGCAGCTGCTCGCCGGGCCGCCGCTCGCTGGCGAGGCGGGCCTGCCCGCAGCGCAGGCGCTGCCGCCGGCAGTTCGCCGGTCGCGGCGCCGGGTGCACCGGCGGCTGCGCCGCGCCCGGAGCAGACCGGCCGGGCCGGGCCGGGACGCGGCCTTGCACGAGGTCCGCAAGGCTGCCAAAGACGCCCGGTACGCGGCTGAGGCGGCGCTCCCCGCTGTACGCCCTGCCGCGCGGAAACGGGCCGGGCAATTTGTCGGCCGCATGAAAAAGCTCCAGTCGGTGCTCGGCGACCACCACGATGCCGTGGTCGCCCGCGGCGTGGTCCGGGAGCTGGGGGTGCGAGCGCACCTGGCCGGGGAGAACGCGTTCAGCTTCGGCGTTCTTTACCAGCTCGAGGGCAATCGCGCCCGCGGACTCGACGAACGGGCAGAGCATGCCTGGAAGCGGGCGTCTGGCCGCAAATACCGCAGGTGGCTGCGTTAGCGATCCGACCGGCGAGCTGGTGCCCGGTCGCTTCAGCTCACGAGCTCACGCTTGCGCGCGCTCGGCCCCCTGCGGAACGCCGCCATCGTGGTTGTCCACCAACAAGCCAGGCGTAGCGTCCCAGCCGACGATCTGCAAGACCGTCTCCAGCTGTGGCGGGACCCCGTGCAGCACGACACGCCTGCCGCCCTCCTGGCCGGCCCCACCGGTCACGCCGACGATGGCCCGCAGCCCGGCAAGATCGCAGTACTCCACGGAGGCCAGGCTGAGGTGGACTTCACCGGGCAGTGCCGCAAGCTCGGCCAGTGCTTCGACCAGCCCGGCATAGGTAGACTCATCGATCTCGCCGGCAATAGCCAGGCCGGGCTGCTCGCAGGTACGAGTGATCCGCAGCACCCCGTCGTCGTAGACGGCGTGCCCGCTCACCATTGTCGGCTACCCCCTTTGAGCACCCCGATAAGAAGAGCATCCGAGGAGAAGACCGGCGGCTGCACTGATGAGCGCAGAGTGACTGCGCCGACCGGCCGCACCCGCGGACCGCGCCGCCACGCCGGGCGGCGCGGTTAGATTATCGTCCGGCACATGCTACCGGTCAACGTGCAACCGCTGACAACCAGACCGGGGCAAGTGCCGCAATACATGCCAGCGCCGTACCGTTCCGCGCTGCCCTCCGGTCTCGGACGTGGCGGGGCCTTGCGCTGGGGCTTGCGTCATGGCAGTCTTTCTCTATGGAAACATTTTCTGTAGTGAAAGAGACAGCGGGAGACGCCGGGAACGCGGCGGGCACACCGGTCGCACCGGTCGCAGCGGACACACCGGTCGCGGCGGGCCCGGGCGGGCTGGCCGGGCTGGCCGGGCGGAGCGACGCCGAGCTGCTGGGCATCGTGGCCGCCGGGCCGCCTTCCAGCGCGGCGCGGTCGGCCGCGTGCGAGGTGCTGGTGACCCGCTACCGGGGCCTGGTGCGGGCCTGCGTGCAGCGCTACCGGCGCAGCCCCGAGAGCGCCGAGGACCTGATGCAAGTCGGCTATGTCGGGCTGCTGAAGGCGATCGGGAACTTCGACCCGGCACTGGGCCAGACCCTGGCCGGGTACGCCCAGCCGTGCATCAGCGGGGAGCTCAAGCGGCACTTCCGCGACAAGCGGTGGCAGCTGCACGTCGAGCGGCCGGTGCAGGAACTGGTCCTGGCCGTCCGCGCCGCCGACCGGGAGCTGGCCCAGCAGCTGGGCGGCGAGCCCGCCGACGGCCAGGTCGCTGCGCACCTGGGCGTGACCGCTGAGCAGGTCCGCCGGGCCCGCGCGGCCGCGCTGGCGCTGCAGCCCGCGTCGCTGGACGCGCCGCTGGACGCCCGGCCCGGCAGCGCCGGGCTGGCCGACCTGCTCGGCGGCGACGACCCCCGGATGGAACACGCCCTGGACATGGCCGCGCTGGCCAGCCACTGGGGCGAGCTGCCCCGCCGCGAGCAGAAAATCCTGCTCCTGCGCTACTACGGCGACCTCACCCAGGCCCAGATCGGCCAGCAGCTCGGCATCTCCCAGATGCACGTCTCGCGCCTCCTGACCCGCGCCCTGACCCACCTGCGCCACCGCATCCTCGACCTCACCCCCGACACCGACACCCTCCCCGCCGCCAGCTAAACACCCCCAACCCCCCAACCCCCGCACCCCAACCCCAACCCCCGCACCCCAACCCCCGACCTGACGAGGCGGTCCAGTGATCGGGCCGCTCCAGGTGAGAGATGAGGCGCATCGGGCTGCTGTCTTCCCCGGACGCGGAGATCAGACATCGCATGAAGCGCTTCAGCGTGGGTAGCTGCGCAGTCCACTGCTCAAGCCACTGCTCAAGAGGGGAACCGCAGATCGTGGCAGACAAGAGCTTCAGCATCGACGTCGCGGCCATCCGGGACCGTGCACGCCAGAAGATGGACCAGGGGCCGGTCACCGAGTCCTACGGCAAGGACCCGGCAGATGTGATCGCCATCCTGAACGAGGTAGTGGCGACCGAGATCGTGTGCTGGATGCGGTACAGCCGCCATGCGATCTCGGCATCCGGTATCAACCGGGCCCAGGTTTCCGATGAATTCACCGAGCACGCCGACGAGGAACGCCAGCACGCCATGCGGGCGGCGCAGCGGATTACCCAGCTCGGCGGGGACCCCGACTTCGACCCGGCCACCCTGGCCAAGCGAGCCCACACGACCTACGAGACCTTTGCCGACGACGACCTGACCGGGATGCTCGAGGACAACCTGGCCGCAGAGCGCATCGTGATCACCACCTACCAGGAGATCATCCGCTGGCTGGGTGATGACGATGTCACCACCCGCCGGCTCCTGGAAGACATCCTCGCGGAGGAAGAGGAGCACGCCGACGACATCGTTGACCTGCTCGGCACATGAGACGTGGCGACGCGGGGAACGGCCAGCAGGAGCCGGCCGGCCGGCCTGCCTGGCGGGTGACAGCGGACAGATTTGCTGCCGCGGTCGAGTCAGGACAGCTGGACCTGCCCTTGCCGGGCAGCGGGCGGACCAGGCAGCGCTGGGCAGCGCTGGCCGAGCTGGCCGACGAAGACCTGTCGCTGGCCAGGCTCGGCGAGGGCCACGCTGACGCGGTGGCGATCCTGGCCGAGCTGGCCGGCCCGCGGCCGCGGGCCGGCAGCCGCTGGGGCGTGTGGGCCGCGAACCCTCCCGGTCCGGCGCTAGTTGCCACCCCGGCCGGCGACGGCTGGCGGCTGCGGGGCACCAAGCAATACTGCTCAGGGGCTCGAACCTGCACCCACGCGCTGGTCACGGCCGCCGCCCCGGACGGGATGCGGCTATTCGCCGTCACCACCGAAGCTCTCGCGCCGCTCCCGGGCACGTGGCCGGCCACCGGCATGGCAGGCAGCGACACTCTGGACGTCGGCTTCGACGACATCCTGGCGGCATCGGTCGGCCGTCCCGGCGGGTACGTGGACCGGCCTGGCTTTACCCACGGCGGCGTTGGCGTGGCGGCCTGCTGGTATGGCGGGGCCCGGGCGGTCGGCCGCATGCTGCTGAGCACGGCGGGCAAGTACGACGTCGGCCCGCACGCGCTGGCCCACCTGGGTGCGGTGGACGTCGCGCTCGGGGCTGCGCGGTCGGCTCTGGAGCGTGCCGCGGACGAGATCGACGCTGACCCGGACGATGGCGCGGCCGCCGGGCGCGGCCGTGCCCTGCGGGTGCGTGCGCTGGTCGAGGCGGTCGCCACCGAGGTCATGGGCCGGGTGGGGCGGGCTCTGGGGGCCGGGCCGCTGTGCCACGATGAGGCCCACTCGCGCAGGGTCGCGGATCTGACCGTCTACCTGCGGCAGCATCACGCGGAACGGAGTCTGGCCGAGCTAGGCGCGCTCGTCGCCGAGCAGGGAACCGCGTGGTGAAGCCGCCGGCCCCCAACCCGATCGACGCGCCAGGTACCGACGAGCTGACCTGGCGCGGCTGGCCTGAGCTGGAGCGGCTGCCCGTTGCCGACGTCGCGGCCTGGACCAGCGCGGTCGTGGTCGCCGCTCATCCTGATGACGAGGTGCTCGGAGTGGGCGGGACGATTTCGCTGCTGGCGGCGGCAGGCGCCCGGCTGCGGCTGATCTCGATCACCGACGGGGAGGCCTCGCATCCGGGCATCGCCGAGCCGGCCGTGCTGGCCAGGCGCCGGATCGCCGAGACGGGGGCCGCACTGCGGGTTCTGGGCGCGCCGGAAACCGAGGTGATCCGGCTGCGGCTCCCCGACACCGGGCTGAGCGGGCTGGAGGACGACATCTGCCGTCAGCTAAGGGACCTCGCCGACGGATTCGACGTGTGCCTGGCCCCCTGGGCCTCCGACGTCCATGCCGACCATGAGGCGGCGGGCAGGGCATCCGGCCGTGCCTGCCAGCGCACGGTGTTCTACCCGGTGTGGACGTGGCACTGGTCATTTCCCGGCGATCCCCGGGTGCCCTGGCGGCGCGCGCTGCGCGTCCCGCTTCCGCCCATGACGGCTGCCAGGAAGCGGGCGGCGATCGGCTGTTTCGCCAGCCAGCTGGAGACCAGGACGGCAGCCACCGGCCCGGTTCTTCCCCCTGCCACCGTTGCCCATTTCACCCGTGCCCAGGAGGTGCTCTTCCGGTGAGCTGCCGATGACCCTGGGACCAGGCTACTTCGCGGACGTTTATGCATCCTCGCCTGATCCGTGGGGCTTTACGACCCGCTGGTATGAGGCACGCAAGTACGCGATCAGCGTGGCGCTGCTTCCCTGCGAGCATTATGACGATGCCTTCGAGCCCGGCTGCTCGATCGGGGTACTTAGCCAGATGCTGGCGCCGCGCTGCGACCGGCTGCTGTCATGCGACGTGGCAGCGGCCGCCGTGCATTCCGCGGCCATCCGGACCGCCCCTTTTCCGAATGTGCGGGTGCAGCGCCGGGCCATCCCGCGCGACTGGCCGCCCGGCGGATTCGACCTGATTGTGTTCTCCGAGTTTCTGTACTACTTCGCCGGAGATGACCTGCTCCGGGTGCTCGATCTCGCAGTCGCCGCCCTGCGCCCCGGCGGGACCCTGCTCGCGGTGCACTGGAGGCACCCGGTCGCTGACTACCCGCGTGGCGGCGACGACGTGCACGGGGTCCTTGCCGCCCGGTCCGGCCTGGCCCGGCTGGTCGATCACCGGGAACCGGACTTCATCGCCGAGGTCTACCTCCGCGCTGACGGCGAGCCTGTCTCCGTGGCCGCTGCCGGCGGGCTGACGTGATCAAGGCCGTCGGCGTGGTGATACCCGCGCACGACGAGGAGGACCTGCTGCCCGCGTGCCTGGCGGCAGCAATCCGCGCAGCCGGGCAGCTTACCGGGCTACCCGTGCAACTGGTCGTGGTGGCTGACGCCTGCGGCGACCGGACCGTACAGCGAGCTCGCGAGGCAGGCGCCGCGGTAGTGGAGATCTGCGCCCGCAACGTTGGTGCGGCCAGAGACGCCGGCATGCGGGAAGTGCTGACCCGGACGCGGCGCCTCAGCGCCGCGGAAGTATGGCTGGCGACGACCGACGCCGATACGCTCGTGCCACCGTGCTGGCTCAGCCGGCAGCTGCATTACGCCGAGCGCGGCTGGGATGCCGTGATCGGCACCGTGAGCGTTACGGACTGGAGCGAGTACCCGCCGGAGATGCCGCCGCTGTTCCAGCGGCACTACGGCAGCGGCCAGGGGACTCATCCGCACGTTCACGGCGCCAACCTCGGCTTCCGAGCTGCGGCATACCTTCAGGTCGGCGGCTTCGGCTCGTGCCCGACAGCCGAGGACCACGCGCTCGTTAACGAGCTCACGGCAGCGGGCAGCCGCATCCTGCGCACCAGGGAGGTCAGCGTGGTGACCTCAGCCCGCCGGCGCGCGCGTGCCCCGGACGGCTTCAGCCAGCTGCTTTCCGCGCTGGCCGCTGCCCAGATCGATGCTGGCTGAGACCGTCGCGCTGAGCACCTGCGGGACCTCGTCATCGCAGGGCGGGCGACTCCGGCACTGCTGGTGTCCGACGAGCCGGCGCTGACCGAGGCCCCGCCGCCCATGACAAATTCGGCAAGCGGACCGACGGGTACACCAAAGTGCTCCTGCACCCGGCCGGTACCGCACTGGCTGCCCGATGAGGCATACAGTCGTCGGATAGTTTTTCCGACGATCAACGACGAACAACTGGAGTGCCGTCATGTCATCGCGCGTCGAGTCAGTTGCGGTATCCGGCGGATCGTTCGACCTGACGCTGTGGCTGCCGGCCGCTGGCAGCGGCCCCGGCCTGCTGCTGATCCAGGAGATATACGGCGTCGGCGACTACATCAGCGCCGTCGCCGAGGATCTTGCCCGGCTCGGCTATGTCGTCGGGGCACCCGACCTGTTCTGGCGGCTGAAACCAGGGCACCAGGCCCGCCATAACCAGGACGGCCTGACCGAGTCCCTGGCGCTGGCGTCGCGCTTCGACCTCGGCCGGGGGGTCGCCGATGCTGCCGCCGCGCTGGCACACCTCGCCGAGCTGCCAGAGGTCGGCGGCGGCATCGGCGTAATCGGGTTCTGTCTGGGAGGATCCATCGCCTACCTGCTCGCCGCCCAGGCCGAGCCGGACGTCGTGGTCTCGTTCTACGGCTCCGCGGTGCCCGACAGCCTGGAAGCTCTGGACCAGATCAGCGGGCCGCTGCAGTTCCATTTCGGCGGCAGCGATCCCTACATCCCGCGCGATCAGGTGGCGCGGGTGGAGGCGGCGGTGGCCGGCCGGCCGGACACCGAGATTCACGTCGAGGAGCAGGCCGGGCACGCGTTCCACAACCGGATGGCGCCGATGTTCCACCAGAGCGAGCCGGCCGCACGGGCCTGGCGGCGCACCGAGGAGTTCTTGCGGCGGCACCTTCCCGTCCGGCCCCTCCGGCCCGACGGCTCCTGAGCGTCACCGTGATTTTCCAGCCCGGCACTAGCTATAGCTAGCTGCGAGATGAGTTACCCGCCGCAGCCCTGAGCGCCACCGTGAACCAGACGCTCTTGCCGGTGGCTCCCTGGGATGCGCTCACTCCCCAGTCGTCGGAGAGCTCGTCCACGATGAACAGGCCGCGTCCGTGCGGGCTGGTCGCGGGCGGCGGCGGCTGAGCCTGGGCGGTCCCGCCACCGGAATCAGCGACCTCGACCCGCAGCCTCCCTTCGGTGACCTCAACGCTCACCTCGAAGCGGGTGCGGGCGTACTCGACCGCATTCATCGCCAGCTCGGACACCATCACCGAAACGAGGTCGCGCTGGTCCGCCGCCGCCTCGCCGATCGCTGCCAGCACGAACTGGCGGGCCGCGCGGATGGAGGCCACGTCCGGTGGAAAGGTCCGGCTGGTTTTCACGAGACGATGCGCAGGAGCTCGGTAAGCCCGGTCAGCTCGAGCAGGCGGCGGACGATCGCTGGGGGATGGCGGATTTCTACCTCCCGGACTCGCTGAGCCGCAGAGGCGAGCAGCGCGATGCCCGAGCTGTCCATGAACTCCAGTTCGCTCACTTCGAACACCAGCCGATTGGTCCCGCCGGCGAGGGCATCCTCCAGCTGCGCGCGCACCTGCTCGGTGTTGGACAGGTCAAGCTCCCCGGAGAGGCTGACGACCGGCGTGTCGCCTTCCTTCCAGGTTTTTATCGTGATGGGCGCCTGCGTGATGGGCGCCTGGTTGCCGGGATCTAGCTCAGCCATTGCAGTCCAATCAGCGCGATGTCGTCGGTCGGTTCATCACCGCTCAGCTCGGTGACAATGCTGCTCAGCATGTCGTCGAGTGAGGGGAAATCCCGGCTGGCCGCCTTCTGCAATCGCTCCAGTCCCGCGTCCAGGATCTCGCCGCGCCGCTCGACCAGTCCGTCGGTGTAGGCGATGAGCACGTCGTTGGCTCCCGTCTTAACCTCGGCGTGCGCGCGGGAGGCACCGCCGGAGATCCCGATGGGCGAGCCGGACTCGATCGTGACAAGGCGAGCTTCGCCGCCACTGCAGACCAGCGGGGGCAGGTGCCCGGCGTTTGCCAGCAGCACTGTATGGGCGCCGACGTCGACCAGACCGCAGAGCACCGTCGCGAAATGGCCGTCCCGCTCTAGGTCCAGGCTACGCGCGAGACGGTCCAGGATCGTCGCCGGAGAATGGCCTTCCAGCGCGTAGGCGCGGCCCGCGAACTGCAGCGACGCCATTACCGCCGCTGCCCTGACGCCCCGCCCGGATACATCGCCGACGATGAACACGAACTGTCGGTCATCCACCGGCACAACGTCGTACCAGTCACCGCCGATGTCCACGCCGGCCGCCCCGGGAAGGTAGCGGGCTGCAAGCTGCATGCCAGGGATCTCTGCCAGCTTCTGCGGCAGCAGGGCCTGCTGCAGGGTCTCAGCGACAGACCGCTGCTCGACGTAAAGCTGGCGGATCTCGCCAGCCAGCCGCTCTGCGCTCGCCCGTCTGCGAGTCAGGCGCTCAGTCAGCAGCGCCGCCAGGATGGTGAGCAGCACACCGCCGATGGCGATGGCCCACGGCAGAATCACGCCCGTCGTCCCAGACAGGGACGACCGCGGGGACGTGGTGATCGTCAGGAACGTATTGCCGAAGCGGATCCGGGTGCTGAAGGTCGTCCCGCGCAGCGGCAGCCGAGCGGGCGCGTCAGTTTCCAGCAGTGCGGCACTGGTCTGCGCTCGGCCCAGGTAGAGGGCGAAATCCAGTGCTGAGACCGGAGAGCTGGCAGGCTCAGAGATCCGCCGGTCCGCCGGCGCCGCCTCCTCGGCGTAGACGACGAAGGTGCCGTCCGGGCCGCTGGCCGCGGCAGCGAGTCCAAGGCGCAGTTCGTGGCGGGTGGCAAGTTCGGACACCACGAAGGTCTTGCTCGCCGTTGCCTGGCGGATCACCGCTGCCGCGCGCGCCGAGGTTGGTGCCAGCAGCGGCGTACCGCCGGCAGCGGTGATGAGCCTCGGCGAGGATCCGCGCAGGCGCCACAGGGACTCCACGATGAATGGCCCCTTGGCAGTAACCGACGTGCTCACGTTCTTGGTGAATGTCGCGGTGTTGCCGTCGGTGGCCGCCGCCAGCCTGGCAGCACCGCCCAGGTCCTGGGCGTAGAGCTGATCCTCCGCTGCTCCCGCGTCAGCGATTAGCTTGGTCTGCAAGACCAGCAGCTTGCGCTCGGTCCGCACATGCCCGCGGAAGGTAACTACGGCAAGGATCGCGGTAATAACCAGGCCGATCACCAGAACGGCGACCGCGGCACCACGTGCGGCCTTGCGTCCGCGGACGGGACCGCGGGGACCAGCCCGGCTGACGGTCGGCCGTTGTGCGAGTAGCATCCTGATCCGCCCGGTTTAAGCTAATCCGATTGCAACCTATCAAGAGCGGTCTGTCCCTAGTATGTCGCCTAACTCTTCTAGCTCGTGCGAGCAGCGCCGGTCATGCCCGTTTGGCGGTTGTGGCAGGCGTCGTAGCAGGTAGCAGGCCGCTTGCCCACAGACCGGACTGGCGAGGATAATACCCCGTGATCACTTCTTCTTCATGAGTGACGGCTCGCCGTTCCCCGGCGGAGCCGAGTCCCTGACTCGCCCAGGCTGGTGGTGACAAGCGGTGTCGTCGGAGCATGTTCCTGTGCAGTGGCACGGGCAGCGGGCCGTCGTCACGCTGCCCGAGGAGATCGACATCTCCAACAGTGCCATGATCCAGGACGAGCTGATATCGGTCCTCGGTAAGCGGCCTGCGGCGTTGATCGTGGACATGACCCCGACGACCTACTGCGACTCGGCCGGTGTCAGAGCCGTCATGCTCGCCTACCGGCAGGCTGCCTCCAGCGGCTGCGAGCTGCGGCTCGTTATCAGTGCAGCACCTGTCATGCGCGTCTTCTCGCTCCTGGGCGCGGACCGGCTGATTCGGATTGACGCGGGCCTGGCCGACGCACTCGGCCATTCGTCCGATCCCGGCAAGTAGGCTTGCCCGGTCCGGGTCAAGCGTGGCGCTTATTGCGTGCTCACGTCCGGTGCTGCCGTCAGTGCTTGAAGTCGGCGATGAGCAGGCAGGCGTCGTCTTCGTGCGGCCTGGGCAGGATCTCGCGCAGAATCGTCTCGCAGGCCGTGGCCGCATCGCCGGTCCTGCGGGTCTGCTCTGCCAGGATCATGAGGTGGGCAAGGCCGATATCGAGTGCGGTGCCGCGCTGCTCTATCAGGCCATCGGTGAACAGGAGCAAGCGGTCTCCGGGCTGCAGGACCAGCCGATGCTCCAGCGGCGGCGGGACCGACTTGAGGTGGGTCAGGCCGATGGGCGGCGCCGGCCGACCCTGGAGGTAGGCAGAAGTTCCCTCCCTGGTCACCAGAATTGGCGCAGGGTGCCCAGCTGACGCCCAGGTGACCTCGCCGGTCAGCGGATCGATGTCGGCGCAGATGATGGTGGCCATCGCGTTCGGGTCCTGAATGGCTAGCTGGCCGCTGAGCCTGGTGAGGGATTCCGACGGCCCGAGGGAGTCAAACAGGTGCGCGCGCAGCGCGTTGCGCATCTGCGCCATGACAGCAGCGGCCTGCAGGCCATGGCCCGCGACGTCGCCGACGACGAGCGAGATGCGGCCCGTCTGCAGATCGAAGGCGTCATACCAGTCGCCGCCTACTCCGCTGCCCTCGCTCGCAGCCCGGTAGCACGCGGCCAGGCTGAGCGTGGCCAGGACCGGAAGTGCCGGCGGGAGCGCTGCGGCCTGCAGGGCGCTCGCGGTTTCCCGCTGGGTCTCAGCATGGCGCGCGTCATCGATCGAGGTCGCGACGCGGGCAGCGGCTTCCTGCATCACGGCGACCTCCTCATCAGTGAACAGGCCGCCATCCGCCGCGCTGAAGGGCCCGTCCGCGCTACGGACCATCGTCAGGACGGCCACGACCTCTCCGCCGGCGATGACGGGCGTGATGAGGCCGGGGCCATCGCCCAGCAGCAAGAGGGTCCGGCCGTAGGCGGCGCTGGCGCCACTGTCATCGAGGTCAGTGATGATCTGCTGGGCCAGGCGGTCGAGGCGCAACGGGCGGGCACTGCGGTAGACCACCACGCCAGGGGACGGTCCGGAGAACGAATGGGGATAGCTGTCGACGAGCCGCTTGGCCAGGCGGTCGAGTGCGGGATCGTGATGCAGCGCAGCGACCCGTACCAGTTCCTGTCCGCGGGGGACCACGATCGTGCACCAGTCGGCCATCGTCGGGACAACTGCGTGGCTCAGCCGCTCGAACACCTCGGATCGGGTACTGACGCCGGCCAGCCGGGACGACAGCTCGGTCAGGAAACTCAGCCGGGCGTTGGACCGTTCGGCCTCGCGCAGCGCGGCCACTCGCCTGATCTCGTCGTTCCGGCGGCTGCTGATGTCCCAGAAGGTGATATTGAGGCCGTGCTGGTCTGGCCACGCGTGGACTTCAAACCAGTTCGCCAGGGACGCTGCGTACCCCTCGAAGGTGACGGGCCGCCCGGACTCGATCGCCTGGCGGCACTGCAGCTCGAACGTGCTTGCGGGAACCTCAGGGAATGCGTCGGAGAAGTTGCTGCCGACGAGTTCTTCCCGCGGCGCGCGGAGCAGTCTCTCTCCCTCGGCGTTGACCGAGGTGATGCAGAAGTCCTTGTCCAGGGAGAGGAAGGCGCTCGGCATCCCGTCCAGGACTGGCGGCAAGAACTGATCCTGCCACGGCCGGGGACTTTGTCCCAGTGACCGCTCCATCGCCAGGCCGGCCAGCTGGGCCACGAGGTCGAGCCGCCGGAGCTGAGCAGCGGTGAACCTCTGGGGCCCGCGCCACCCGAAGCCGGCCGCGCCCAGGATTGAGCCGCTCGCCGAGTGCAGGGGAACCGACGCCGCGGCGCTGAAGCCCGTCGCCGTGAGCTCCGCGAGCACGGCCGGGAAACGGCGCCGTATCTCCTGCGCTGAGCCGAGGAGCACTGGCAGCCCGGTCCGTATCGCCTCGCACGCCGGTACGTCCTGGCTCAGGCCGACCGTCGTCCAGCGCGCCGCCATGACAGGGTCGATGGCGGGATGATGAACAACCCGGACCACGCTGGACTCACTGTCCAGCACCGCCACGCCGATGGCGAATCCTCCTGCCGCCGGGCCGCCCTGCTGTACCAGGGCCCGGGCGACGTCACCGGGCGACCCCGAGCGCGCAAGGGATGTGGCCAGCTGCCAGACAGCCTCCGTCTCATCGGCTGGAGATTCGGTCTGGACCTCGTCTGGATTCATGCCGGGATGCGTCCGGGGAGAGTCGACCATCGCTGCCCTGTCAGCGCGGCACCGCGGCCCGCTGGCCGTTCTGGCGTCGCATATGCACCCGGATGGTCGTGCCCGCCCCTGGCTGTCCCGTGCGCACCTCCACCAGATCACACAGCTGGTTGACCAGCCACAGGCCATGGCCACCGGGTGCATCGGGAGGCTCGCGCCTGAACCCCGCGAGCGGATCGGCGATGCTGCCGTTGTCGTGCACCTGGCACAGCACCTCTCGCGCTGTGTGCCAGGTATGCACTGTGCCGGCGGCACCGGTGTGGCGCAGCGTATTGGATGCCAGCTCTCCGACCGCCAGCACAAGATCGCTGCACCGCCCGGCCGACAGCCCGGCTCGCGTTGCCTCAGCTGCCACCAGCGCGCGCACCGCCCGCAGATTCATGTCGTATACGAGCCGCTCGGCGTGGGCGGGCGGCGGGCTCAGCGGCTGCAGGCAGTCCGGCGGAATACCAGCCGGGCCCAGGTAATCCGGGCTGGCCTGCTGGCGCTCGCTGTCCAGTACCTGCGGATGAGTGCACCTGGCCTGACTGATGACTGCGGCGGGCAAGGTAGCGGCGTCGTAGGGACACAGCACGCTGACCGTGGCCGAGTCCAGCGCCAGATTGGCGACCGCCTCATGCCGGGTAACCGCGCAGAACTCCGCAGCGGAGCGTTCGGGCCAGGCCGGTTCCCATATGCACCGGACCCGCTGCCCGGAATACTGCCCGGCAAAGGACTGTGCGGCCGGGATGATGCGCGCCGGATTGCGGCCGAGCTCGGTCATGTCATAGAAGGTCGCTGGCGTTCGTCGGCCGTCCAGGACCTGCCGCAGCTGCTGCATGCTGCCGTCGGCTACCGCCACGAAAAGCGGGTCATCACCGGCCTCGCCAGCCAGCGCGAAGGCCCGCACGAACCTGAGGTACTCCGCTGCATCGTGATACAGCGCCGCCACATGTCCGGACGATCCGACCGCATCCGGCGGCTCAACCTCAGCTCCCGGCACCGGACTGATGCCCCTGCCCAGCATCCGCACTCCGAATTTCGCCCGATAACCTCAACTGCCTCGCCATTATGGCCCGCCGGTCGGCATTTCCCCAACACGGGGCGACGGCAGGGCCTGCACTGCGCTGCCGGGGTCAGGAGGAGCTCGCCGGGGTGCGGCCCATCTGCGCGGCGACAGTCCTGCGCAGCTCTCCCCAGCTGTGCTCGAACTTGTCCAGACCCTCCCGTTCGAGCTGCTCGGTCACCTCGTCGATGTCGATGCCGACGGCCGCCAGCTGACTGGGCACCAGCCGGGCGCCGTCGTAGCTGCCGCTGATGGTGTTGCCGCTGCCCCGGCCATGGTCGGCGAAGGCCGGCACGCTGCGCTGGGGACGGGCGGGCCCGGGCGGAACCGGTCGCTGCCCGGGCCGCGCCCGTTCCTACCAGCGGTACCAGCGACCCCGCCGGGGCCTGGCGATCGTCTCTCCGGCACGCAGGACGAATCCGAGCAGCCAGACGATCAGCGCCACTAGTGCGATCCACCACAGGACATGGATGGCGAAACCGAGCCCGCCCAGGATGAGGACGACCAGCAGGGCCACGAGGATCAGCGCCATTGAACTTCCCTTTCGCGCGATTGGCTTCGCAACGGCCTAACGCCCACTGGCTCTACCCGCGCGGCAGCGGCTAAACGTCCGTCACCCTGCAGGAGCGGCGCGGCCGATCAGGTCGCGGGGCTCGGGCGGGTCAGGTTGCGGGCCTCCCCCGATCAGGTCGCGGGGCTCGGGCGAGTCAGGTTGCGGGCCTCCCCCGATCAGGTCGCGGGGCTCGGGCGGGTCAGGTTCCCGACGGTGTTGAGGTGGCGCAGCGCCTGGGCGTAAGAGCTCACCAGGCTGCTCTGGCAGTAGGGCACGTTCTGCTGCTGGCAGAACGTCCTGATCAGGGTCTGGGAGTGGCGCAGGTTGGGCCGCGGCATGGACGGGAACAGGTGGTGCTCGATCTGGTAGTTCAGGCCGCCGAGCGCGAAGTCAGTCAGCCAGCCGCCGCGCACGTTGCGGGAGGTGAGAACCTGCCGGCGCAGGAAGTCGGTCTGGTCCTTGCTGCCGAGAATGGGCATTCCCTTGTGGTTGGGCGCGAAGGAGCAGCCGAGATACAGGCCGAACAGGCCCTGCTGGACCACGATGAATACCACGGCCTTGACCGGTGACAGCACCAGCAGCACGACGGTGAGATAACCGACCACATGCACGGCAAGCAGCGCCGTCTCCATCGGCCGGTGCCGGGAGGCCCGGCTGGTCACCGCGCGGATGCTCGAGGCGTGCAGGCTGACCGCCTCCAGGAGCAGCATCGGGAAGAACAGGTAGGCCTGGTAGCGGAACACCAGCCGGGCCAGGCCCTGGCTGGCGCGCGCCTGGGCGGGGGCGAAGGCCAGCGCGCCGAGGGCGATGTCGGGATCGGCGTCCTCCTGGTTGGGATGCGAATGGTGCCGGTTGTGCTTGTCCACCCACCAGCCGTAGCTCAGCCCGATCCCGAGGTTGCCCAGCAGGATGCCAAGGACGTAGCTGGCCCGCCGGGTGCCGAAGATCTGCCGGTGCCCGGCGTCATGACCCAGGAAGCCGACCTGGGTGAACACCACCGCCAGGAACGCCGCCACCGCCAGCTGCCACCACGAGTTGCCTACCAGCACGAAGGCAGTCCACCCGGCGGCCAGCACCACGGCGGTAACCGTGATCTTCCAGACGTAGTAGCCCCCCCGCCGATCCAGCAGTCCCGCCTGCCTGATCAGGCGGGACAACTGGGCGTAGTCACTGCCGCGGGCCGGCCCACCCGGTGCCGGCGCCAGCAGCGGATCCTGCACGGAAGCAGCAGCGGCTATGTCGGGGGATGGCAACACGGGAGCTCCTGGGAAGCACATCGAGACCGGGCTGATGATGTGCCGCCAGGGTCCAGGGCGGCCGGTTGCCGGGACGCGGCGGGTCATGAAACGCTGCTGGCCCGGACGAGCGAGTGCAACAAAGGTACCTCCCGGGACGGCCCGCGGCGAGTGCCGTCAGCCGGCTGGCCGCTTAAAGGCTGGCGAACTGCCCGTGACGTGTTCTCGCGCGGTGCAGCCAGCTAACCGGCAGCGGCAGGGCCACACTGGCAGGGTGGATGAGAGCAGGGAGCCCAGCCAGCCAGGTCCGCAAGACGCGGAGCACCGGCTGCGGCCCGTACCGCACAACCCCGATGCTCGCGTGCTGGAAGGCATCCGCGCGCTGCACGATCGGATTGGCCAGCTGGAACGACTGGTCGCGCCGGTCGGCCGTGCCGCCGGGGACGCCGGGCAGCGCGTGACCCCGGCGTGGCGGCGGGCTACCCAGGGCGAGCCCCGCTGGCAGGTCACGCTCGCGGTGGCGGCGGCGATCGCGTTGCAGTTCGTGGTCCAGGACCGTTTTGAGCTGGTGCACCCGCGCTGGGTGGTGCCTGTCCTGCAGGGAGCGCTGGGCGTGGGCCTGGTGATAGCCAACCCGCGCCGCTTGAACCGCGAGTCGCGGGTGACCCGGATGCTGAGCCTCAGCCTTGTCGTGCTCCTCAGTGCCCATAACGCCTGGGCTGCGGGCGCGCTGGTGGTGGCGATCGTGAAGGGCAACTCCGGGCTCGACCCCGCACAGCTGCTGATCACTGGCGGTGCCATCTGGCTCACCAACGTCATCATTTTCGCTCTCTGGTACTGGGAGCTCGACCGGGGCGGTCCGGTCGCCCGCGCCCATGCGACACGCCTGTACCCGGACTTCATGTTCGTGCAGATGACGAGCCCGGAGATGGCCTCGCCGCACTGGGAGCCGGCCTTCGGCGATTACCTCTACATGGCGTTCACCAATGCTGCGGCCTTCAGCCCCACCGACGTCATGCCGCTCTCGCGGTGGGCGAAGATGGCCATGCTGCTGCAGTCGGTCGTCTCGATCGTGACCGTCGCACTTGTCGTCGCCCGCGCCGTTAACATCCTGGCCTAGCCGTTGGCCGGGTAGCCGGTGTAGTTCTCGGCCAGCGAGGTGGCGGCAGCACGCGATGAGGTGACATAGCGGAGCTGGGACAGCTGCAGCTCCGCTTCCATGTCGTCCGCTCCGGGTGTGCGGTGCAGCATCGAGGTCATCCACCAGGAGAAGTGCGTGGACCGCCAGACCCGGTTCAGGCAGGTGGCGGAGTAAGCAGCCGCAGGACCGGGGTCTTTGCGCAGCAGGCTCGCCAGCGCCGGGGCGAGCACCGCCACGTCGGCGAGCGCCAGGTTGAGTCCCTTGGCGCCGGTGGGCGGGACGATGTGCGCGGCGTCACCGGCCAGGAACAGCCGCCCGTACCGCATGGGCGCGCTGACGAAGCTGCGCATCGGCGTGATGCTCTTCTCCAGGACCGGGCCCTGTTTGAGCTCCCAGCCCGGCAGGGCCAGCCGCTGCTGCAGCTCGTCCCAGATCCGCTCGTCCGGCCAGCCCGCGATGTCCTCGTCCGGGTCGACTTGCAGGTACAGGCGGCTGACCGTCGGGCTGCGCAGGCTGTGCAGGGCGAATCCGCGCGGATGGCGGGCGTAGATCAGCTCGTCGGTCGACGGCGGGACGTCGGCGAGGATGCCGAGCCATGCGTACGGGTAACCGCGTTCCCGGACGGTCTGCAGGCCTGCCGGCATGGCAGGCCGGCAGATCCCATGGAAACCGTCGCAGCCTGCGATGGCGTCGCAAACGACCTCGTGCCGGTTCCCGTCGGCGCTGGTGTAGCGGAGCACCGGGCGGTCGGTGTCCAGGTCATCCACCTCGGTGCCGGTGACGCCGAAGGTAATGGAGCTGCCGTCGGCCAGCCTTTTGGCGATAAGGTCTTTTACTACCTCAGTCTGGGCGTAGACAGTGACGGTGCGGCCGCCGGTCAGGTCCCGGAAATCGATGTGGTGCCGTTCACCAGCGAACTGCAGGTAGATGCCGCCGTGCACCAGGCCCTCGCGGTCCAGGCGGCTCGCGAGACCGGCCGCGCGCAGCAGCCGGACGCTGCCGTCCTCCAGCACGCCGGCCCGCTGCCGTGCCTCGCAGTAGGCGCGGCTGCGGAGTTCTACCACCACCGAGTCGATGCCGCGCAACGCCAGCAGATGGGACAGCAGGAGCCCGGCCGGTCCGGCCCCGATGATGCCAACCTGGGTGCGCATGTCCTGTCGCGGAGTCGGCAAGCCGCTAGAAGGGGTACGGGGCGATGTCGGCGCGAATGGTGATCCAGCGCGTGTCGGTGAATGCCTCCAGGTTGGCTGTCCCGCCGAAGCGGGCGCCGGTGCCGGAGGCGCGGACGCCGCCGAACGGGGTGTTGGGCGCGTCGTCCACTGTCTGGTCGTTGATGTGGACGATGCCGGTGGGGATGCGGCGGGCGAGTTCCAGGCCGCGCAGCACGTCCCGGGTAAGGATGCCGAGTGACAGCCCGTACTCGGAGTCGCCGGCGAGCTTGGCCGCCTCGTCGAGGGTGGAGAAGCGCACGACGGGGGCAACCGGGCCGAACACCTCGCTGGCGTAGGCCGGCATCGCCGGCGCCACGTCGGCCAGGACCGTGGGCCGGTAGAACAGGCCCTCGTAGGTTCCCCCGGCCGCGAGCCGCGCGCCTGCGTCCACGCTGCCGGTGACCAGCTCGTGGATCTTGTCGCGCTGGCGCTCGTCGATGATGGGGCCCAGAGCGACCTGCCCGGTGGCGGGATTGCCGACCGGCAGGTGGTCGGCCTTGCCGGCCAGCGCGCTGACGTAGTCGTCGTACACGGCGTCCTGCACCAGGTGCCGGCCGGTGGTCATGCAGATCTGGCCCTGGTGCAGGAACGAGCCCCACGCGCCGGCCGACGCCGCCTTGACCACGTCGGCGTCGTCCAGGACGATCAGCGCCGAGTTGCCGCCGAGCTCCAGATGCACCCGCTTGAGATGCTGGCCGCCCAGCGCGCCCACCCGGCGGCCCGCCGCGGTGGACCCGGTGAAGGAGATGACCGGCACCAGGGGGTCGGTGACGAGCGCCTCGCCCACCTCCGGGCCGCCCGGCAGCACGTGCAGCAGGCCCTCCGGCAGGCCCGCCTCCTGCAGGACCCTGGCCAGGACGACGCCGCCGCACACCGCAGTGCGGGGATCGGGCTTGAGCACGACGGCGTTGCCCAGTGCCAGCGCCGGGGCCACCGAGCGGATGGCCAGGATCTGCGGGAAGTTGAACGGCGCGATCACGCCGACCACGCCGACCGGCACCCGCTCGGCGAAGCTGAGGTGCGGCGACTCGGTGGGCAGCAGCTCGCCGTAGGGACGCCCGGGCAGCGTTGCCGCCTCGAAGATCTCCTCGGTGGCCACGTGCGTCTCGAACTGCGCGGCCGGGGGGATCTTCCCGCCCTCGCGGACGCTCCAGTCCTCGATCTCGGCCGCGTTGGCCAGCCAGATCTCGCCGGCCTTGCGCAGGATCGCGGCGCGCTGGGTGTAGGGCAGCGCCGCCCAGGCGGGCTGGGCCGCGGCGGCCGCGGCCGCCGCGGGCGCGATGTCAGCGGCCGACGCGATGCCGACCCGGCCGATTTCGGCGCCGGTGGCAGGCTCGACTACGGCCGCATCCCCGCCGCCCGCCTGGTTCCATCCTCCGGTGAAGACCTTTCCGCGCCAGGTTGCTTCATCCAGGAAAGCCACGGTGCTCCTTCATCCGGTTCATCCGGTTCATCCGGTCCCCGGCCTCGTCGCGGCACCGTCGGCTGGGTCGGGGAATCGGCTGGCAGAGCGCACTGCGCGCCAGGCCGACTGGGTGCACTGTGCGCTTCACGAACATAGGTTCTATGCCCGAACGTTGCGAATCTAGGTGATCTGCCGCGCCAGTGTCAACGCGGGCGCCATCGATGACCTCCTCAGATACCGGTACCAGACAGGTCAGGCACCGGCGGCGGGACGGGCAGTTCAGGAGCATTCCTGCAAGGCTCCCGCGGGCATCCTTCCATTGCTCGGCCGCTCGTTCCTATGCGGCTAGGGTGCTTGCCGTCGGCGGGGACCGCTGGGGGAAGAACAGGGTGAGAACTACGGCGAAAGCCAGGAGCTTCGACGCGATGTTCAGCGCGGTGGGGACCGGTCCGGAAGGATAGCCGAACCCGGACAGAATAGCGCCCGGTACAAGGCCGGCTCGGGCGGAATCGGAGGATAGGTCCTCGCCATCACAATGAGGTCGAACGGGAGCTCGAAGATCAGCGGCGCCGCTATCGCGCCGATGGCGGCGCTGGCCAGCCTCGTCCCGCCGCCGGCCGAGCTGCGCGACACGATGATGATAAAGACGGCCGCTACAGCGAGGAAGGTGACGGGAGCGACGTGATCAGGGGGCGCGGCCTTGGCCAGGGCGATGTGATACTCGTGCAGGTACTGCCGGACGTAGATGGCGAAGCAGGCCAGCCACGCCGCTATCGAGGCGACCCAGGCCGCGAGCGTGGCAATCAAGGCCGCCCGGCTGGACCTGGCGGCCCGGCCGGGCCGCGGCAGCCAGATCCCTGCGGATGCCAGGCCTGCCGCGGCGGCTAGCAAGACGACGGCGAGCCAGATCCTGGCGGCGCCGCCGTAACTGACCCATTCGCCATAATGGGGCCTGACGCTACCTGCCTTCAGAAGCCGCGTGCCCGGAGGATAGCGCGCCATTTGCCCGCATCACCATGACGACACCTCCGCGCCGCGCTCAGCGACCGGCCGAGGTCTCCGACAGCTCGGCGACGTAGGGCCTGCCCTCGCGCCATGCGGCAATCTGTTCGGGGCGGCCGTATTCTGCCAGGTAGTCCTCGGCTCTGCCCTTGACGTGATCCCAGACGCGGACCGGCTCCTGCGCAGGGGCGTCGCCCGCGCCCGCCGCGCCCGCGAACGGCGGGAGCGGAGCGACCACCGTCTCCAGGCTCGGGTAGCAGAAGACGGCCGTCGACCGCCGGGTCATCGTGCCGCCAGCGATCACGCGATGCCGGACGGCGCGCAGCCGCCCGCCGGTCCAGCGCGTCAGCAGCATCCCGGAGAATGCCTGCAGCGTACCGGGAACGATCGGCACCGCGCGCCAGCCACCGTCGGGCAGCTGGACCTGCAGGCCCTCGTAGTCCCCTTGCTGGCTCAGGATGGTCAGCACCGAGTCGTCGGCGTGCTCCAGCAGGAGCAGCTTGTCCTCGTCCGAGCTGGCTTCCGGCCCGGAACCAGATTCCGGGTATGCCCAGGTGGGGTAGTCGTTGGTGGTCAGCCGGAGATGCGGGAGCGCGCCGAGCGCGAAAGTGCCGGGCGGCACGCCCAGCGCCCTGGCGTACAGGCTGAGCACGCGCCCGGCCAGCCGGCCTGCGGCCGCGATATAGCCGAACGTGGCGCCGCGCAGCTCAGGGTCGTCTGGCGGCCATACATTCGGGTGCGCGTAGAGCCTGAGATACTCGGCCGGGACGCCTGCCGCCTGCGCGTCGTCCGGCGTGTCGAACTGGGCGACGTTGTACCGCTCGAGCTCGAGCCGCCCCGAGTCGTCCGGCCACTGCCGCCAGCCACGGTGCGGGTGCCCGCTGGGGCTGGCCAGCCTGGCCTTCTCCGCCCGGGGCAGGCTGAGCACGCGCCCCATCCGGCGGCTGAAATCAGCGATCAGGTCCTCGGGCACCCCGTGATTGACCACCTGGATGATGCCGATCTGCTCGGCCGCGCCCCGTACCGCGTCAAGCAGCCCGTCCGGAGGCCGCTCACTAAGGGCGGCCTCAAGATCGACGACCGGAATCTGCTCCGCCATGTGCACGCACCCGCCTTTCCGCGCAGCCCGACGAGCTACCAGAGTCCCAGCGCGGCACCGAGCACGCGGGCCGCCGGGCCGCCCGACTCCTCGGCGATCGCCAGCGCGGTCGGCACGTCGAGGTTGCTGGCCAGCGCGGCCCGGACCGCCGCGGCATCGTCGCTGCCGCCGGGCACCAGCCGGGCCGGCCGGCTCGCGGCAGCCTGCAGCCGCTCCAGCCGGCCTGCCGCCGCGTCCAGGTCGGCCGGGTTGTACTCCCAGTCCTGGTCCCAGCGGCGATCGAGGATCAGCAGCCGGACCGCGGCCGCCGGGTGGCCGGTCAGCAACTCGCTGACCAGCACCAGGTTGCCGGCCGACTTGGCCATCTTCGCGCCGTCGACATGCACCACGCCGGCCTGCAGCCGCGCCCTGGCGAACGGGGCGACGCCGGAGAGGGCCTCGGCCATGGCCGCCTGGTAGGCGTGGTGCGGGAAACGCAGGTCCCCGCCACCGGCCAGGACATCCACGGCCGGGCCGAACGCATCCAGCGCCATGGCGGCGCACTGACTGTGCCAGCCGGGCCGGCCTGGTCCCCACGGGCTGTCCCAGGAAGGCCCCTCGCCGCGCGAGGACTGCCAGAGGGGAACGTCGAACGGGTCGTCCCGGCCAGCATCGTCTGGCCGGTCGCCGTACTCGGCCGCCAGCCGCAGCGCCGTGTCCGGGTCCAGGCCCGCCCGGCCGAGAACGCCTGCGCCGCGGAAGTAGACCTGGCCGTCCCGCTGGTAGGCGGCGTCGCGGCCCAGCAGGCCGGCCACCAGCGCGATCACCTGGCCGACATGCGCGTGCGCCCGCGGCTGCAGTGCGGGCGCGCGCACTCCCAGGGCAGCCATGTCCTGGTCGAAGCGGAACTGCTGGATGGCGGCGAACCGGTCGTAGGGGGCCCCGGCCCGTCCTGCCGCGGCCAGCAGAACATCGTCGGCGTTGGTCACGTTGCGGCAGATCGTCACCTCGGCGCCGGCCGACTGCAGCACCCGGGCGAGCGCGTCGATCCACACGAACGTCGCGGCGTGGCCCAGGTGGGTGACGTCGTAGGGGGTGATGCCGCACGCGTACACCCGCGCCCGCCCCACCAGCGCAAGCGCCGTGCCGCCGAGCGTCACCGTCGGCGGCAGCTCGCTCGCCAGCAGCTGAGCCATGCACCGCCTCCTGGTCGTGCCGTCCCGGCTACCTGCCCGCACCTACCGCTGACTCTAACCCCTGGGCGAAGGCGTCGATCTGCTCGCGGCGCGGCATGGAGGTGGCTGCTCCCTCGTGCTGAACCGACAGGCCCGCCGCGCTCGTCGCCCACCTCAGCGCGCCGGGCACGGTCTTGCCCTCGGCGAGCGCAACGGCGAGCGCACCGGTGAAGGTGTCGCCGGCGGCTGTGGTGTCGACGACCGGGACGGCCGGCGCGCCGACGCGGATCGGCGCGCCCGCGCGCCGGCGGTAGCTGCAGCCCGCCGCGCCCAGGGTGACGACGACCGCCGGCACCTGGGCCAGCAGCGAGTCGAGCGCATCCTGCGCGTCGGCCCGCCCGGTGAGCTGACTGGCCTCGTGCTCGTTCGGCACCAGCAGGTCGATCAGCGCGAGCAGCTCGGCCGGCAGCGGCCGGACCGGCGCCGGGGTGAGCAGCACCGTCGTCCCGGCCCGGTGCGCGACCGCGGCAGCCGCGGTCACGACGGCTTGCGGCAGTTCGAGCTGGAGCAGCAGCACGTCGCTGTTGCCGATGGCGTCCCGGTCAGCATCGGTCAGGTCCACGACCGCCGCGTTGGCCCCGGGGATGACGACGATCGTATTGCTGCCCGCGCTGTCCACCGTGATGTGCGCCGTCCCGGTGGGCTGCGGCCCGACGCGCAGTCCGCTGACGTTGACCCCAGCCTCCTGCAGGCTCGCGTGGACCAGGCCGCCGAACGCGTCGTCGCCGACTGCCCCGATCATCACGACGTCGCCGCCGGCCCGCGCGGCGGCGACCGCCTGGTTGGCGCCCTTGCCGCCGGGCACCTGCAGCAGCCGCTGGCCGGTGACCGTCTCGCCGGGGGCGGGCAGGTGCGGGGCAAAGGCCACGATGTCCATGTTGCAGCTGCCGACGACAGCGATCCGCGCTGCCGCTCCGGCGGG
>Ga0302324_100003414_pt1 | contig 35882 bp, 34 predicted proteins | sample Palsa_T0_1_FD_201949 | JGI IMG/M metagenome (GOLD analysis project Ga0302324, IMG submission 201949) | Peat permafrost microbial communities from Stordalen Mire near Abisko, Sweden - Palsa_T0_1 | ecosystem: Environmental > Terrestrial > Soil > Palsa > Peat permafrost | place: Sweden: Abisko...
GGAAGGCTGAAGGGACAAATTATGTCTATCCGGCGAGCCCGAGAGCACCCCGGCCTTTTCCTATGCTCATGAAAATAAAGAGCTTCCTTATTGTGAACACGCAGATTGGGTAAAAGTTGCCCCTGGCATCTCCCTTGCACATACCACCGTCGATATGGTGTTCCCGGGCCCTAGGCTGTCCAGGCGAGGCAAATAATGGGTTCCGAAAGCTTAACTTGTCTTAAGCGCGACTTCGTGGGTGGGATCTGCCCGGCGCTACTCACTCTGGAAAGTGTGATCGCGGAGATCGCGCCGACCAGCATTCCGGTGCTGCTGGTGGGCGAGAGCGGGACGGGCAAGGAGATGTTTGCGCGGCTGATTCACGCGCTCTCTCCGCGTTCGTCAGAGCCGCTGGTGAGACTTTCCTGCGCTGCGGTAAACGAGGAAACGCTTTCGTCGGAATTGGGGCTTCATGCAAACCGCTATCGGGACGGGGCCCGCCTTGCGGCGGGGACCGTGCTGTTGGATGAGATCAGCGAACTGGATGCGTCTTCCCAGCGGATCCTTCTCCATGGATTGCCGGACGGAGATACGCGGCCGCGAGCGGGAGTTCTGACGGCCCGGATCGTTTCCACCACCAGCAGGAAACTCGACGAAGAGATGCAGGCCGGGCGGTTTCGCAACGAGCTATACTATCGTGTTAACGGAGTGTGCCTTCGTTTGCCTCCCTTAAGGGAGCGGAAGGAAGACATACCGATGCTGAGCGAGTTCTTCATGACCAAGCACGCCGCCGAGTTAGGGCGTCCGCGTTTTTCGCTCAGCCAACGAACGCTGGGGCTGCTCATGGACCACTCCTGGCCGGGAAACATTCGCGAGCTGGAGAACATCATCAAGAATATCGTCGCCCTCGGCGACGAGCATCTCGCCGTTTCGGGACTGGGGCCGGCCTCGGTCCGCGCTTCCCGCGCTTCCCGGGCAGACGTTCATATCCGCCCGCTCAAGGTGGCCGCGCGCGCGGCTTCTCGCGAGGCGGAGAGAGACTTGATTCTCAAGGCGCTGGAGCGGACGCATTGGAACCGGAAGCGCGCCGCGCAGGAACTGCAGATCAGCTACAAATCGCTGCTTTATAAACTCAAACAGATCAAATCGTCGGAAGCTGAGGCGAGTTAGACAGGCAGGTGGAGAACAAGATGCGAAGAGTCGAATTTTGGATCGGTCTTGCGTTACTGGCAGTAAGTTCGGCGGCCGCGGCGGGACAGCAGGCCGGCAAGGCGCCCGCTACCGGGGGCACAGGGGCCGCGAGCGCCGCCGCGAAATCGGCGGATCCGAATTACGTGATTGGCCCGCAGGACGTGCTGGATATCAGCGTCTGGAAAGAAGAGCAGCTGACCAAGACGGTTCCGGTTCGTCCCGACGGGAAGATCTCCATGCCGCTGCTGAACGACGTGCAGGCCGCAGGGCTGACGCCCACGCAGCTTGCCGGACAGATCACCGAAAGCCTCAAGAAATTCGTCACCGATCCTCAGGTGACTATCATCGTGCGCGAGATCAACAGCCAGCGCATTTATATGCTCGGGGAAGTGGTGCGCGCGGGCGCTTATCCGTTGCTGCCAAACATGACCGTTCTGCAGGCATTGTCGAGCGGCGGAGGGTTCACGCAGTTCGCCAACGTCAAGAAGATCTACGTGCTGCGCGTGGAGAACGGGAAGCAGCAGAAATTCCCATTCAACTATAAGCACGCGCTGGAATCGCCGGACGAGAACATTATGCTCAAGGCCGGCGACACGATCGTGGTGCCGTAGGGGACGATGGTGCATAGAACCCGCTATATTCTCGCGACCTTTTTTCTTGTAGCCCTGCCGGGCGTGCGCGCGCAGCAGCAACCCGCACAACAGCCGTCCCAACAGCAGCCTGCGCAAACGCAGGATCAATCCGCGGCACCGATCCCGGCTTATCACTCTCCGCTGGCGTCACAGGCGGACAATGGCGAGAACCCAGCTCCCACCGATTCTGGAGATGTGGTGCCGAACGACCGCGCGCTCTCCGGAGCGCAAAATCTTTCTCTGGGATCTCCTGAGACTTCGCGCAGCTACTGGCAGCCGCACGCGGACGTGATCGCGACGGCCAATACGAACGCTTTTGGCGGCACCTCGGGCTGGACTACGTATTCCTCCCTTCTCGGAGGAGTGGACATCCACAAAATTGAGGGACGCTCCGATACGACGCTTGGCGTGGTGGGTGGCGCAATTCTTTCGAACGATGGCGGGACCAGCAATCACGCCCTTTCAGAAGTGGCCTTTGCCGAGAGACTGACGGTACGCCGATTTAAGTTTTCGTTTTTAGACAACATGGATTATCTCCCGCAGGCGGGACTTGGCTACGGGGGCGGATTTGGGTTGGGACTCCCCGGGGGAGGCTCGCTCGGGTTGCAGCCTGGCTTGACGCCGACCGACGGCATTCTGACCACGCAGTCGGGGCGCATCGATAATTCGTTTTTGGCCGAATCGGACGTAAGCCTCACGCGGCGATCGTCGCTAACATTGCTGGGCGGCTACTCCCTTCTGGATTACCTGGGCAATTCGGTCAGCCAGCTGAACTTTCATACGATTACGGGACAGGCCGGGTACAACCGGAAGCTCAGCGCCAAGGATAACGTGGCGGTCTTCTATCGCTTCACCGCGATTCGCTACAACAGTGTGAACCAGTCCATAAACGACAACGTCGTGAACGTGTCCTACGGCCGGAGTGTCACCGGTCGTCTGGCCTTCCAGCTGGCTGCGGGACCGGACTATACGACCTTCTCGATTCCGGTTTTGACGAGCAGTACGGGAACGGCGACCTCGAGTTCGCAGTTGAACTGGTCGGCGAGCGGTTCTTTAACCTATCAACTGAGGCGAGCGTCGATCGCGGCGTCTTATTTTCACGGGGTGGGGGCTGGATCGGGAGTGCTGGCGGGTTCCGTGACCGACACGTTGACGGCAAACTTCTCCAGGCAGCTGACGCGGACTGTGTCGGGAGGCATCAGCGGAGGATACGCGCGCAACCGGGCGCTGGCGATCCCCGGCTATGGGATCTTCAACGAGTCTTATGACTACACTTTCGCGGGCGCGAATGTGAGCCACCCATTTGGACGCAGGCTCAGTATGTATGTGTCGTATCAAGCGCAATATCAGTTTGCGAATGTCTCCTTTTGCGCCGGCGTGACCTGCGGTACGAGCGTGTTGGCACATATTATTTCCGTGGGCCTGCACTGGCAGGGACGGCCCATGCTGTTTTAGGTAAGAATTAAACCGGATTTAATCAGGGCGGAGAAGAAGATGACTCAGCGTGAACTGGCCCCAAGCGACTATCTGGCGATGCTGCGGCGGCATTGGGTGTTGATCCTGATACTGGCGGTGATTGGCCCCCCGATCGGGTATGGAATCTCGAGGACCCTGCCAAACCGCTACAAGTCAACGACGCTCGTGCTGGTGGAGCAGCCTTCGGTTCCCACCGATTTCGTGAAGCCCGTGGATACCACCGACATCAACGAGCGTCTGGCCAGCATGCAGCAGGAGATTCTGAGCCGCACACGGCTCGAACCGCTGATTCATCAATACGGGCTGTTTCAGTCCGATATCAATAAAGTACCGATAGACGATCTTGTGGCGCGCCTGCAGAAAGCCATCGAAGTGACGCCGGTGCTGCCCATGGCCGAGACCCGCGCCAGCAATCTGCCGGGCTTCTTTGTGAACGTGACGCTCGACGACGGCCGAACGGCACAGGAGATCTGCACGACGGTCACCTCCATGTTCATCGCGGAAAATCTGCGACGCCGGCAGACGCAGTCGGAAGATACCACTCAATTTCTGTCGCAGCAGCTCACCGAGGCCAAGGCCAATCTCGACGCGCAGGACGCCAAGCTCGCCGCGTTCAAGAGCCATTACATGGGGGCCCTGCCGGACGAAGAGCAAACCAATTTGAATCTTCTCAATGGGCTGACCTCGCAGCTCGATGCCGCCAGCCAGGCGCTGGCGCGCGCGCAGCAGGATAAGACGTTCGTGCAAACGATGCTGTCGCAGCAGCAATCGTCGTGGGAGGCTTCCAAGACCGGCCAAAGCCCTGAAACGATGGACCAGCAGCTCTCGGCCCTGCAGACCCAGCTGGCCAGCCTCAAGGCGCGCTACACGGACGATTATCCGGACGTGATCAAGGCCAAGGCCGATATCGACGCTTTGCAGAAGAAAATTGCGGAGAACGATACGCAGAAAGCCGCCACCGATCCCGATAAGACCCCGAAACCCACGGTGGAGCCGGCGCAGATCACCCAGTTGCGGGCGCAGATCCACACCTACGACCAGGTGATCGCGGAAAAGGCCAAGGACCAGGAACAGATCAAGCAGCAAATCAAGATGTATGAGGCGCGGGTGCAATCGAGTCCCGCCGTCGAGCAACAGTACAAAGAATTGACCCGGGGCTATCAAACCGCGCTGGAATCCTACAACGAACTCCAGAAAAAGCACGACGCTTCCGCCATGTCGGAAGCGCTTGAGCACAAGCAGGAGGGCCAGCAATTCAGCGTTCTCGATCCGGCGAACCTCCCGGAACAACCCTCTTTCCCGAATCGCCCGCTTTTCGCCTTGGGCGGGCTGGGGGGAGGCCTGGCGCTGGGCATCGCTCTTACGCTGGTCATCGAGCTGCAGAACTCTTCGATGCGAAGCGAGCGCGATGTGGAGTTCGCGCTGCATCTGCCTGTGCTGGCGATTGTGCCGGCGATTGAACCGGTTTCGAGCAAGAAGTCGAAGCACCCGGCGACGCAACTCCCGGTGGATTCCACCGTGACTCACGGGGCGAGGGCCTGAAAACCACATGTACCAGAAATTCTTCGGGCTGCGGGAAAGCCCATTCAACGTCAACCCCGATCCGCGCTATTTGTACCTGACGCGGCAGATCCAGGAGTCTCTGGCGGGATTGACCTACGGCATCCAGAACCGCAAGGGGTTTATTCTGCTCACCGGCGAGGTAGGGACCGGCAAGACCACCCTGCTGAACCGGCTGCTCGACTGGCTGCACGGACAGCGCGTGGCGACCGCCTACATTTTCAATTCACGCCTCGACGTGAATCAGCTGTTCGATTTCATCATGGCGGAATTTGAAATTCCCTGCGAGTCCCGCGAAAAGAGCCAGGTTCTGATGCGGCTCAATCAATGGCTGCTGGAGCGCTATCGCGCCGGCGAGACCGCAGTTTTGATCGTGGACGAAGCGCAAAACCTTACGGCGGAGGTGCTCGAGGAGATCCGGCTGCTGACGAATCTGGAGACCTCCACCGAGAAACTGCTGCAGATCGTGCTAACCGGACAGCCGGAGCTCGAAGAGAAGCTGAAGCTTCCGCAATTGCGCCAGCTTCGCCAGCGGATCACGCTGCGCTGCCGCACGGCGGCCCTTTCGCTGGAAGAGACTTTCGGCTATATCGCCGAGCGGCTGCGAATCGCGGGCGCCAACGGCGAACCGATTTTCTCGAAGGAATCCATCCAGGCCGTTCACCGCTATTCCCACGGAATACCGCGGGTGGTGAATTTGCTCTGCGAACACGCGCTGATCAACGCGTACGTAGACAGTGTGCGGCCCGTGCCCTCCCAGCTGGTGGAGGAAGTGGCGCGCGAATTTCAGCTCGACGAAGTCGCCCCGATCGTTGGCGGGGGCCTCACGGGCGCCCAGCAGTCTGCAAAGACGCAGGCTTTGCTCGAAAGCCTCGATGAACTCGTCAGCCGGCTGCGCCAAACCACTTCCGTTCCGTTTTCCGAGAGGAAATCATGAGCCGTATCCACGAAGCACTTAAGAAGGCCGAGCAGGATCGGGCCATGGCCCCAGTCTCTGCCGACCTAGTGACTGTGACTGCGCCTCCGCCGCAGGCGATCGAGGCTCCGATGCCCTCCTGGGTGAGCGACAAGGGTGACAAGGGCAAGGCGAGCGGCGTGCTCGAAGCGCCCGCGCAGACCGGCATCCTGGCCCAGCCTTCCGCCGATTACCTTCGTTACGAAGAGTTGATCAGCCGGTGCGCGCATCCGGTATGGACGCCGGATCCCAACATGAACGTTTTCGGCAGCGAAAGCGGCACTCCGCACGCGGCGGAACAGTTCCGCACGCTGCGTTCGCGGCTCTATCAGGTGCGCAGCGCCCAGAATCTGCGCACGATTCTGATGACCAGCTCGGTTCCGGGCGAAGGGAAGACCTTCGTGACCACCAACCTGGCGCAGTCATTCGTCCGGCAGCCGGACCGCCGCGCGCTGATCATCGACGGCGATCTGCGCTGCGCGCGTCTGCATGTTCCCCTGGGGGCTCCCAATTCGCCCGGATTGAGCGACTACCTGCGCGGCAATGTGGACGAATTTGGCGTGATACAGCACGGACAGGAAGGGAACCTTTGCTTTATTGCCGGCGGAAGCGAAGTGAGCGACCCGAGCGAACTGCTTTCCAACGGCCGCTTGAAAAAGCTGCTGGATCGCGTAACGCCGATTTTTGATTGGGTGATTATCGACTCGCCCCCGTGCCTGCCCGTGGCGGATTCCACAATTCTGGCGAATTACTGCGACGGGATTCTGCTCGTGGTGCGCGCCGGTTCCACGGCAACCACGGTCGCCCAGCGCGCCTGCCAGGAATTGCAGGGAAGAAATGTGATCGGGGTGGTCCTCAATGCCGTCGAACAATCGCACATGTACGGCTCGTATTACTACCAAGGGTATGGCTACGGCTACGTGAAGGGCGAAGGGGACACGGGCAAACGAGAGTCCAACAACTAGCAGGCTTTTCTCACCAGGGGCAGGGTGAGTGCTGGACTATTGCTGCGAGCTTACTGTTACTGCGCTTTCTTCTTGCGCGTTACCTTCAGAACGACCTCGATATCCCGGCCGGAATTGAAGCTGGAGACGGTGCGCGTGGCCGAAGTCAGGTCGTCATGTTCCGCGTGTAGTTCGTAATCCACGTTGGGATCGAGGCCGCTGAAGCGGTAATTGCCGGCTTCATCCGCGATGTAAGTTTTCACGGATTGCGTCTTCATATTCACAAGATAAACGATGGCGGAGGGGATCGGATTCTCGCTGCCGTCCACTGCGACGCCGTGAACGGTGCGAAGTTGCAGCTCTCCCTTGTTGTCCTGGGCCGGGGTAGCGGAAGCCGCCAGCAGAAGGGCCGCGACCGCCAACAGAGATAAAACCAAAGTCGATCGAGTCTTCAAGATTTCCTTTCACGATACGGCGGATCCGTTCTCGGTTCAGAATCGCGGACCGGCATAGGCAACCGGTTACTCGGCTCCTTCTTACTCGGCTTCCTCCGGTTCTTCTTCTTCCTCGGAATCGGCCTCTTCGTCGGAATCTTCTTCCTCCTCATCCTCGTCTTCGTCTTCATCCTCGGAGATGACGATGAGGTGTACGGGATGAATCTGCGTGACTTCGAGTTCCACGTCGCATTCACCGCAGCTTAGGATCTCGCCCTCTTCCACTTCGTCTTCGTCCAAATCGATTTCGGCATCGCATTCCGGGCATCTGGTCACGGTGTTTCTCTCCTTCCTGGCACGAACATTTACCGGAAAGCGTATTATATAACGCCTGCGTCAAACTTTTCTTCGGGGGATAGCGTAAAAGTGACAAGCCGCCGTGAATATCCTGAAAGGCCCGTCGTGGGGGTGGGCGGGGTGGTGGTCTCCGGAGGACGAGCGCTGCTGGTGCTGCGCGGGAGCCCGCCGCTGGAGGGCGAATGGTCGATCCCCGGCGGGATGCTGGAGCTTGGCGAAACGCTGATCGAGGGAGTGGAACGGGAACTGGCCGAGGAAACCGGGATGGAGGTGCGAGTGGCCGGGCTGATCGAGGTGTTCGAGAGGATTTCGCTCGATGCGGAGGGGCGCCCCCGATACCACTTCGTTGTGCTGGACTATCTGTGCGAGGCGATCAAAGGAGACGGGCGCGCGGGCAGCGATGCGCGGGAGATTGCCTGGGCCAGCGATGCGGAGCTGGCGCAGTATTCGCTTACGCCCGCCGCCACGCGCGTGATCAGGAAAGCATTCGAGATGAGCCGGAAGCGGGAGAGCGCTACGGACGGCGCGGAGTGAATGTGCAGTTGTTGCCGGGACGGCTCGCGCGCGCGTTCGCCTGCGCTAGCTCGCCGCGGCTTCGGGAAGTCTGCCGAAGCGGCGCTCGCGTCCTCGAAAATCATCGAGGGCGGCGGCGAGGTCGGAAGGCTCGAATTCCGGCCACATGCGCGGGGTGAAGAACAATTCGGCGTAGGCGGACTCCCACAGCATGAAATCGCTGAGGCGCCTGTCGCCGCCCGTGCGAATCAGGAGATCGACGTCGGGCGCGGGCTCGTCGGCATGGGTGACCTGCCCGAGGCGCTTGGCGAATTCGCGCTCGGAGACCTCGAGGCTGGAAAGCATCCAGCACGCGGCGCGCAGGATGGCCTCGCGCGAGGAATAGTCGATGGCGATGCGCAGGTCGAGCGCTCGGCCGGCGAGGGTGGCGCGCTCGATCAGTTCGATGGAGCTGACGAGCGAGGCTGGGATGCGGTCGCGGCGTCCGATTACGTGCACGCGAATTCCGGCGGAGGTAAATTCCGAAGCTTCCGTGCGGAAGAAGTTCTCGAGCAGGCGGAGCAGAGAATCGACTTCGCTGGAGGGCCGCTCCCAGTTGTTCGAGGAAAAGGCGTAGAGAGTGAGGGTTCCGATGCCCATGGACGGGGCGGCTTTTACGATGCGGCGGACTGCTTCGACTCCAGCGCGGTGACCTTCGGAGCGCGCCAAGCCGCGGCAGGCGGCCCAGCGGCCGTTTCCGTCGAGCAAAATGGCTACGTGAAGTTTGGGGTTCGGAACTACTCTCAAGACACTTTTTTGCATGGCGTCGTTGAAGCTCCCGCTCGTAAATGTTTCGTCAGCCCTCGCGCGTGGCGTGGATCAGCGCTTCCATATGGTCGAGATACTTTTCCAGCGCGCGGCGCCCGGTGGCCGAGAGGCGATACTCGGTTTTTGGCAGCCGCCCGGCGAACGACTTGGTGCAGGCCACGTAGCCCGCGTCTTCGAGCTTGCGGGCATGGACGCTGAGGTTGCCGTCGGTGACGCGCAGAAGATCTTTGAGTTCGTTGAAGGTGAGGGAGGCGTTCACGGCGAGGGCGCTGATGATGGCGAGACGCGTGCGCTCGTGAATCAGGCGATCGAGATTGGAGGCCGCTACTTCGCGCGGCTTCAGTGCGGATGATTCCCGTTTCGGTTTGTCGTCCCGCGAAGAGCGGAACGCTCCGGATTTAGCCGCCATATTTCCTCGCGATCACCGCGCCGAAAAGGATGTGCAGTCCTCCAAAGCCTGAGGCCAGGAAGGCGTTTCCCCAGGCAGGCGGGCAGAAAAGAGCCACGGCGCCGAGCACCATGAAACAAAGCCCCATCAAGGGAACGATGCGAATCGAAAAAGCGCCGCCGGTGACGACTCCGGTGCCGTAGAGCAGCAGCCAGACGCCTGCGATCATTCCCGCGGAGCCCAGGCGCACGAGCAACAGCGTCAGCAGCGCGCCGGCAAAGAGCGGCGGCGCGAAGCTATAGACGAACTGGCGGCCCGGTCCGGAAAGAAGGGAAGTGCCGGCCTCGCGAGCCTTTGAAACCATCGTCCAGCCGGCAATCGAAATGGCGATGGCGGCTTCGACAATCCAGGTGATCAGCCATCCCAGCGAAGAATCCTGCTGGGAGGCGATCACGGCCGCGCCAATGGCGGTGATTCCCATGGCGATGACGCCCCATCCTGGCAGCGCTGTGAACGACCCGGCGCGTTCCATCGTTTCGCGGATAAAGCGCAGGTTGTCGCGGGCATGGTCGTCCAGGGCGACGGGGGAGGGGCGGCGAACTGGTTGCTCTAGAGGCACGTGAAAAGGGTAGCATGGCGCCCATAATCTTCAAGTACTTTGTATCGCAAAGTTTCCATCCTCGCAGCACGGCTTGGCAGCATGTCCTGGCAGCCCTTTACAGCCAGCTGCTGCCACGACGGCGCGTGGTTCGGCGCAGCATAAACAGCTTGTTATGAGCTATCTCCCGGACTATGCTTTGGGGCGCTGGAAAACTATCCGACCGTTAAAATACTGAGGAGATCATCGATGCGCCGAATGAGTTTGGCAGTTTGTTGTGTGGTACTGATGCCGTTTGCGGCTCTTGCGCAGACTGCGTCGAGTCCTGTTTCCGATGCGGTGCGCACTGTGGTGGCGCGCCAGACCAAGAATATCCTGGCCGCCGCACAAGCGATGCCGGCCGAGAAGTATAGCTTCCGGCCCACGCCGGATCAGATGACCTTCGGGCACTTGATGCTGCACATAGTGGGCGAAGATACTTTGCTGTGCTCGAAAATCAGCGGAATGCCGGTTCCAACGGCGGATAAGGTTGCGGACACCGATCCGAAGGACAAGATTGTCGCCACCTTGCAGGCTTCCATTGACTTCTGCACGCAGGCACTGGCGAAATTGGACGATTCGAACCTGGGCGAGCAGCTTCCCTTGTTCGGGGGGCACATGGCCACGCGAGCGCAGGCGATGGTGAGTCTCGCGGCGGACCTCGAGGATCACTACAGCCTCGCCGCCACGGAGCTTCGGATGAGTGGCATCACGCCTCCCTCGGCAGTCAAGAGGTAGGAGCGGCTTTCTGGCGGTTGGCTTGGTTGATAATTTAGGTTTACGGGCCCATTTCAGGCTGGGCAAACGGATCGATTCGTGGTGAGTTACTCCGTTTGCGCCGGCCGCCAGCCGTGAATCCCGATCAAAGGCACGAAGCGGCACGCGTAGAGCGATTCCTGCGTCGTTCGGCCTCCGCTTTTGACGACCCGCAGCAGTTCCTGACGTTCCGCCGTGCCGACCGGTATTACGAGCCTTCCATTTTCCGCGAGCTGATCGACCAGGGGCTGGGGAACCGCCGGAGCACCCGCTGTGACCACAATTGCTTGATATGGCGCGCCGGGCGGCCATCCGAGCGAGCCGTCGCCTTCCTCGATGCGAATGTTGGCGAAGCCTAGCCGACGCAGGCGTTCGCGAACCGAGGCAGCGAGCGCGGGCTGCGTTTCCACAGCGGTCACTTCGCGAGCCAGCCTGGAGAGTATGGCGGCCTGGTAGCCCGAGCCCGCGCCCACTTCCAGCGCGCGTTCCGACCCTTCGAGCGCGAGAGCCTCGGCCATGGCCGCCACCATGAAGGGCTGCGATATTGTCTGGCCCTCGCCGATCGGCAAAGGCGAGTCGGTATATGCCGCGATGGAATGTTCGGGCGAAACGAAGAGATGCCGGGGAACGGCTTCCATTGCTTCGATTACGCGGGCAGAACGAATGCCGCGCCCGCGGATCTGGCGAGCAACCATCTCGCGGCGCTCGGCCTCAAAACTCGGGCCGTCAGTGGAGGAGCCGTTTCCATTCGCGCTGGTCATTGTCGATTGCCGTGTTGATCGCCGAGCTGTAACACTCAAATCGAGCCGTGACGCTCGCCCGCGGTTCCGTTATGATGAATTGTACAATCCCAAACGCCAGCCCTTAAGGAGATTTGAATGAGATTTTTAACTGGAATACTGGCCGCTGTGATTCTTACCGGCGGTTCGGCGCTGGCGCAAACGCCTGCCACCAGTGCCCCCAAGACGCCCGCACCGGCGCATCAGCCTGGAACGCCTGCTCAGCCGCCGGCGGCGAGCGCAGCTCCTTCGGCGTCGGAGGCGCCACCGGCCCTTGAGAAACCGGATCCAGCGAAGGAGGCGGCCATCCGTCACCTGATGGACCTTACGCAGACTTCCAAGCTCGGCGACAATATTGCGAACTACATCAGCGGGCAGGTCCGTTCCGTGATGGGCAGGACGCTGCAGAAGCCGGACGATCTGCAGAAATTCATGGATGCGTTCACGCAGAAGTTTACGGCGGCGGCTCCTTCGAGCGCGGTTACCGACGCGCAGATTCCGGTGTATTCGCATTTCTTCTCGATGGAAGATGTTGAAGGCCTGATCAAATTTTACGAATCGCCGCTCGGGCAGCGCGTGGTGAAGACGCTGCCGCAAGTGGCGCAGCAAACGCAGCAGGCGGGCATGCAGATCGACCAGAAAGCCGCGATTGAGGTTCTGCGGAGCATGTCCATCGAATATCCGGAATTGAAGCAAATGCTGCCGCCCGAACCCGGTGCAGCGCCAGCCCCCGGGCCGGCACCAGCGCCAGGACCCGGCGCAAGCGCGGCGCCTTCCGGGCCGCCACCGCCTCCCGCGGAGAAATAACGCCGCGGCGGGGAAAAGCGAGCCGAAAAGGCCCGATCCGGATACAATCCTCTGCCGATGACTCAAGTGGATTGGTCCCCGGTCTGGATATCGCTGGCGACAAGCGGCACCGCTACTCTCTTTACGCTTGTTGCCGGCCTGGCAGCGGCCGCGTGGCGCGCGCGCCGCACAGGCCCGGCGATGGCGGTGGTGGATGGGATTTTTCTCCTGCCTCTGGTGCTGCCTCCCACCGTGGTTGGATTTTTTCTCCTCCTGCTTTTCGGGCGCAACGGCCCTCTCGGCAGAATCCTGCTGCATTTCGGCGCGACCATCGTTTTTTCCTGGCCGGCGACGGTGATCGCCGCCGCCGTAGTGGCGTTTCCTCTGATGTACCTGACGGCGCGCGCCGCTCTCGAGCAAGTCGACCCTCAGTTTTTGCAGGCGGCTCGCACGCTCGGGGCTTCCGAATGGCGCGTCTTTCGCGAGGTTGCGCTTCCTCTGGCATGGCCCGGCGTTTTGGCTGGGACGATCCTCTCGTTCGCGCGGGCGCTGGGCGAATTCGGGGCGACGCTCATGCTCGCGGGCAACACTCCCGGCAGGACCGCAACGATTCCCATCGCGATTTACTTCGCCGTGGAAGCGGACGACATCCGCACCGCGATGATCTGGTGCCTGATCGATGTGGTGATTTCTCTGGCGCTTCTCGCCGGCCTCTACTACTGGACGAACGTGCAAAGCCCGGGGCGGGCGCGATGGGCGCGGCGCTGACGTGCCGCTTCAAGTCCAAATCGCCAAGAGCCTCGCGGAATTTTCGCTGGACGTATCGTTCGCCTCGGAAAGCGGCCCGCTGAGCATTCTCGGATCGTCCGGCGCGGGCAAATCGATGCTCCTGCGGTGTATCGCGGGCCTTGACCGCCCCGATCACGGGCAAATTGTTCTGAATGGGCGCACGCTGCTCGACACCGAGAAGGGCATCCAGGTACCCGCGCGCGAGCGGCGCGTGGGAATGCTGTTCCAGCACTACGCCCTTTTTCCTCACCGCACGCTCGGCGAGAACATCGCCTTTGGGATTCGGCATCTAGCGCCCGAGGAACAGGCCCGGCGAGTCGCAGAGCTTCTCGGGCGCACACACATCACGGGGCTCGAGCACCGCTACCCACGGGAGGTTTCCGGCGGCGAACAGCAGCGCGCTGCGCTGGCCCGCGCGCTGGCAATCGAACCCGAAGCGCTGCTTCTCGATGAGCCGCTCTCCGCTCTCGACACCCATCTGAGGAGCCAGATGGAGGCGCAGCTTCAGGAGACGTTTGCGGCGTTCCCTCGCCCCGCTCTGCTGGTGACTCACAATATTGAGGAGGCCTACCGCCTGGGCGAACAGTTGCTTGTGCTTTCCGGCGGCCGGGTGGCTGCCTTCGGAGAGAAGGAGGCGATATTGCGCTACCCACCGACCGTGGAGGTGGCGCGCCTCACCGGCTGCAAAAACTTTTCGCGAGTGCGGCCCGTTTCGGAGAACACGGTGGAAGCGCTCGACTGGAATTGCACGCTTCGGGTATCACGCGCGGTGGAGGCGACAGCCGCGCATGTTGGGATTCGCGCGAATCACATCGAGTTCGCCGAGTTTGGTTCGGCCGGGGGCGTGGCGGAAGAGAATGTGTTCCCTTGTTGGCTGGCGCGTTCCTCGGAAACCCCGTTTCGCATGACGCTTTATTTATCTCTGCAGGGCCCGCCCGGATTCGGCGAACATTTTCTGCAGGCGGAAGTCTCCAAGGAAAAGTGGCGGCTCTTTGGCGAAAAGCCGCTCCCGTGGCATGTGCGGCTGGCCCCCGATTCGCTCTTCTTGATGCCGTCTTAGTTGGGATTATTCGGCTTCGGTATTGCCGCTATTTGAAGTGCTTTACCCACTTGATGTCGAGGCCGTTGGTGCCGTTGATGTCGCGGAGAAATACTACGGAGAGATCGCGCTTCACTGCGTATTCCACCTGGATCAGCTGATATTGGTTCGAGGTGGCGGCGTTGGTGGAATAGGTGATGGTTAGCTTGTTTTTTACTTGCTGCTCGATGGTGATGCGGGCGGCGGCGTTGGATTCGGTGGCGGTGCCGGCGACGAACGGATCGACGCGAAACTGGCTGACGCCGAAGAGACGCTCGATCCGGCCCCCGAGCCCACTGGAGATCGCTTCCGACAGCAGAGCAGTCGCGCCGTAGTTCTGCGACGTGGAGGCGGATCGCAATCCGCTCGATTCGCCGGGACTGCCCAAGGCCAGCAGCGCGATGATGTCGCTATCGGGCAGCGGGGGATCGGAGCGATAGTTCAGCGTGAGGTGGCTGGCGGGGCCGGAAAAATCAATCGTCACCTGGTACTGACTGATCGTCGAAGTTGCCTCCACGTTCAGGATCGGATCCAGCCGGAAGGGATTTGAGAAATTGATTTCGCCGCGCGTGAGCTGATAGGTGTTGCCACGAAAAGGCATCTGGCCCCCCAGCAAGTGAATGTGGCCGAGCAACACGGGCCGGCCCCAGGTGCCGCGCAGCCGGACGTTGCCATCCATTTCTACCTGCGCCCCGCTCCACTCGATCCTCGCGCCCACGGCCGTCTGGCCTTCCACGTCGAAGACGAGGTTCTGGAGAAAGGGAGAAGCGGTGGAGGGCGCTGTTTCGGTTTCTGTTGAGGAAGCGAAGAACGAGGTTAGGTCCACTCCGCTGGCAAACAGCAAACGCTGCACCTGCACATGCCCGCTGACCAGTGCGGCCGTCCTGGTGCCTGCGAGCTGAATGGTGCCGCCGACGAGCCAGCTCATCCCCGCCGGATAGCGCACACGGGCGACGGATGTGGCGGCGCTCACGTCATAGCGCAGCGGCCCTTCCCCGTAGGTGACGCTGCCGCTCAGCAGCAGTTGGCCGCCGCCCGATTCGGCGCTCATGCGATCGAAAACGAGCCGCGTCTTGTCGAACAGCAGATCGCCGTTTAATTTGCTCAGGCCGACGGGGAAATCTCCATAGGTGGCTGCGGCGTCGCGGACGGTGGCGCGCCCGGTGACCCTCGGGCGAGACATTGTCCCTTCGATGGACATATTGGCTTCGGCGCGCCCTCGCGCTTGCAGATCGGGCAACAGGCCTTTCACTAGCTGAAGATTTACGCCGCCGCTCAGCGTGAACCGCAGCGGCTTGTCGCGGTCAAAGCGCGCGGAGCCTTCGAGCCGGAAGTCCGTGTCGGGGCCGTTGATATGGGCCTGGACGATGCGCACTTCATTGCGGCGGTAGGCGACTTTGATGTCCTGGTCGTTGGCGAGCTGCACGAGTTCATAGTCGAAAGAAATGCGCGTGATGTCGGCGTCCAACTCGATTGTGTCGAGGTCGCGGGCGGCGCCGGAGATGGTGAATATTCCGTCCGCGCTGCTATGGCCCGTGAGCTGCCGCAGATGCAGGCCGGCAGCGATCAGCGGATCGAGATCGAATTGTTCCACGGTGAGCCGGCCAGAGATGGCTCTGCTTTCGGACAAGCTCATGCTGACATCACCGGCCAGCTTGCCGTGGGCTATGTCAGAAGCCAGCTTCAGGTGCGCGTTTTGGCCATCGGAGGCCAATTCGCCATTGAAGTTGCCTTGTACTTCGGCGCCGAGCTTCAAATCCACGACCCGCAGCGTGGCTTCTCCGACGGGCGCGCGCAACGGGCCGTTCCCGCGGACCGTGAAGGAGAGCTTGCCTCCGATGGGAAGCGACGCGGTCTGAATCTCCGGGATGTTTTCGAGAGACACGCGCGTTCCGGTTACATCGAACACGGCGTCATTTTCGCGTGGATGGTAGAGAACGTCCCCGGCAACGCTCTCGGCTCCCTTGCGCAGTTCAGCGTGAGAGAGATGAATCACGTCCGATTCCGCGTGCAGCTGCGCGGTGAGCTTGTCGAACCGGAACTTGCCGGCTTCGATATCGTCGAACGTGAAATTGGAATCGAGTTCGGGCTGCGCACGGGTGCCGCCGCCGTGTACGCTGCCGGTGAGGAAGCCTTTGAACGGGTAGTGCGTGCTGAAGATCGCCTGCAGATCGTCGCTTGGCGCGTGCTCCATGCGGCCGGTGAGCGACCAGGTGCTTTCGGGGGCGAAGTCCCAGTCTTTGTCGAACTCGAGAGCGAGGTCGATGTCCGCGGAAGTGGCGCCGCGCCTCACGGTGGTTTTGGTCAAATGGAAATCGTCGGGCGAATACTCCATTTCGCCGGCGATATCGTCCCAGTAAAGCGTATCGTAGCGCGCTTCGGTGGCGTGCATCTGGCCGATGAAGACCGGGCCGACAAGCGGGCCCAGAATGCGGCCGTTCCAGGAGACTTTGCCTGTGATGGGCCGCGGGGCAGCGTCCGGACCGCGGATCGCGACGATGAAATCGTCCCATTGGCCCAGGTCCCCGGCACGGAATTTCACTTCGAGGGCGGAATCGGCGGCGCCTAGAAAACCATCCATGTTGAGCTGCATTTGAGGCGTGGTGATCTCGCCATTCGAGATCGTCACCGCGTTGCGGCGCATGGCGTAGTCGTAATCGATGGTCGCGGTTACCGGGATTTTTCCCGCTTCCAAGGCGGCAGGGGGAGACCAGCGCGTTTGGCCCGCGGACTCGAAATGTTTGAAGTTGGCGTCCCAGGTATTCACCGAATCCACGTCGAGTGAGCCGTCCCAGTGGAGAGGATTCACCGGGAGACTGGGGTTATTCACGGCGTTGAGCGCGGCTGCCAGGCTCATGCCGCGCAGGCGGGTTTGGGTGCGGAAGGCGAGGGTATGGAAGTCCATCGTGAGGGTTCCGTCCAGGTTTCCACCGAGCGCGCGGGCCTGGAGATTCGGTACGGCAAGCACGGCGTTCGCGATCTGGTAATCTCCCCAGGTTTGTAGCCCGCTGGCGTGGAACCACTGGTAGGGCATGCGAATGTCGTGCCCGTTGTAGTGGCCGCTGCCGGTCCACTGGCCCGAAGCTCCCGCACCGGATGCGTAGTGGGCGTCGCCGGAGAAATCGGCCACGGCGTCCGGGGTGGTAGGCGCGCGAAAAATTCTGCGAACGTCGGCGAGCGAAAGCCGGCCGCGGTAATGAAGATCCCAATTCGGATGAGCGAAGCTGGCGAGTTCGGCCCGCAGATCGAATTCCGAATGAGGGAGCTTGCAGACGAGGTCGTCGATTTCAAACGAGTCGCGATGGAGCGTGAACCTGGTGGCGAGATCGAAACGGAATGGGAGATTGCGCTTCTCGGCGAATTCCACCTGGCGCCAGCTGAGATTGCCAATATAGGAATCGGGGGCGGCGAGCGGGGCTACGTAATGCAGGTCGAAGGCGAGATCCTGGCCGTGCAGGTCGAGGGGCACCCTGCGATCGTTGAAAGCGGCGCTGCCGTCGCGCAATTCGAGGCGGCCGATGCGCAGGCTGAACAGAGTCTGCCGCCAGTCGCCGTTGCCGGCGGGGCGTTGCGGCGAGGGCACGTTGCTGCCGCCATTTTTCTCGATCCGCACGAACACCTGCGGGCGCTCGACGATCAGTTCCTCCAGCGCGATTTGTTTGCCGAAGAAAGAAAGGATACGCAGGCCCACGTCGATTCGGTCGGCGTGAAATAACGGCGGCTGGCTGGCGGGTTCGAGTCCGTGGACCGTCAAATCCTGGATTTCGGCTCGGAGTCCCCAGATGTTCGCGTGGAATTTTCCGATTTCGACGCGCGTGCCGGTTCGCTGCTCGATCTGCCGGACCACCTCATCGCACACCCATTGTTGCGCGAGGTCGGTGTGCAGAAATAGGGCAATTGCGGCGGCGGCCGCCAGCAGAACCAGCAGCAGGCCTCCGATACAGAGGGCGATCCAGAGCTTGGGGCGCGCGCTCAAGGCTTGGCCTCCGGCGTAAGCACGTCGATCTGGAGCCGCCCGCGGGTGTCGTCCAGCCAGGCGGTGGCGCGGTCGCTGATGGCGCGCTGGACCAGCACTTCGCGAATGGTATCGCTCACATCGTCGAGCGCGGGAACGGGCTGGCCGCGCTTCTGGAGCGGAGCCGCGAACTCGTTCTTGTAATAGTCTTCGATTTGGGAATCGGTTACCTGGGCCGCGGGGCGAAAGCGGAAATCGAGAAAGCGCGACAGGTAAAGCTGCTGCTGCAACAGCCGGCGGACGGCGGCTTCGCTGAGACCCACGGCCTCGCAGTGCTGCCTGAATTCGGCGGGGGAAGCGAACTGCTTCTCCAGCTGTGAATAAGCGAGGTCTACATCTTCCGTTGACGGCTCGGGATACGTTGCGGCGGCGGCTTCGCCTCGCACGAGCCACTGGTCTTCGAGTTCGCGGAGCAGCTCTGCCCGCGATTTCGACTGGCCGTCCACGAGCGTCTGAAAAGCGCCGAGCTCGCGCACTTCGCTTTCGGTGAGGACGTCGTCGTCGATGCGAGCGGCAATGCCATCGACGGTTTGGGAACTGCCCGCCGCGGACGGAGAGGCGGGGATAATGGTGGAATACGACGCGTTCTGCGCCTTCGCAGAGCTCGCCGCCAGCGCTTGCAGCAATATCGCCATCGCGAGGATGAGGATTTTTTCGCGCATCAGAATACCGGCCCGATGTTGAAGGAAAATTGAAAATGGGGCAGGCGGAAGATATCCGTCACGTTTGTGGTGGCATTGGTCGCCTGGTATTGCGCGGGGTTGATCTGGTAGCCGAAATCGAGGGTCACCGGGCCCACCGGCGTCGGGTAGCGCAATCCGATTCCTATGGTGTGGGAGAAGTAACCAATGTCGGTTAGCGAGGGCGGTTTCCAGGCGAGCGAGATGTGATGGATGTCGCGGAATACGTTGCCGGCGTCGTAAAAGATGGCTCCTCCCAGGCGGCTTCCGGCGATGGAGAATCTCGTCGGGAAATGCAGTTCCTGATTGAAGGCCAGCAGCGCCAAGCCGCCGATGGGAAATCCGGTGCAGGGATCGCGGGGACCGGCCTGGTTCAGACCGAATCCGCGCAGCGATGTTCCGCCTCCCGCGAAGAAGCGTTCCGGGAGCGGTACGATTTCTCCCGAAGGCGTGGAACTCGTGGTGTTGCACGACGTCGAAATGCCGCTGCTGGTGTTGCCGAAGGGCTGCTCCACGCCAAAGCGCAGCGAGCGCGCGAACACGAATTCGCGGCCGAAGGAAGTGAAAGTCGAGTTTTGGAACGAGCCGCGAAAGAAATCCGCGCCCGATCCCAGTGCGGTGGAGGCGATGCTGGCGTCCACGGTGTTGAAGTTCCCGTGTTTGGCGTCGCTCGGATTGTCGCGGCGGTCGCGCGCGTAGGTGACGTCGAACCCGGACACCAGGGTCGGCTGGCTGATGAGCGGAATCTCTTCCTCCTGAATGGTGTTGGCGATTTGCGCGACTTCGACGCGCCGGTAGAAATAGCGGTAGAGCAGGGAACTGGAGGGGGAGAGCTTCTCCACGAGTTGCACGGCTCCCTCGTAGCGGGTGGAGGTAAACGTGTTGACGTCCTGTGTTTTATCCGCGAAGCCGGTGAGCTGCAGGCTCAGGCTTCTCTTGGTGAGCAGGTTGTCGGCCGTGTAGGTGAGTGCGGCGCGATACTGCAGCGTGCTGGCGCGGGCGCGGAAGGAAAGCGTCTGCGCCCGGCCGAACATGTTCGATCGCGCGATCTCGAAAATTCCGCGCGGGCTCGCTCCGATCGTGGTCCCGTTGGGATTGGTGCTGCCTCCGGCCAGGGTCTGCACCTCGAATCCGAAGCCGTAGCCGATGGTGTAACGCCGGCCTTCCTCGGTATCGACCACCACCACTTTGAACGGGTCCGCGCCATTCGGATTCTGCGGCGCGAGCTGCACGCGATTGAACACGCCCAGATTGTAGAGCCGCCGCTGTGTGTCGACGATGTCGCCTTCCCTGAGGGGTGCCTCGGGCTTGATGGTGACTTCCCGCCGGATAATGCCCGGCCGCGTGAACTGGTATCCCGTAAGCAGAACCTTCGATACCTCGATGCGCGTTCCCTCGGTGATGTGGTAGGTGACGTTCATCTGATTTGGGTTGGCCGCGGGCGTCACTTCCTCCTGAAAGCGCGCCTCGGGAAATCCTTCGTTGTAGTAGAGTGCCAGGGCGTTATTGCGGTCGCTCGCGATACCCGCTTCGGAATAGGGCTGGCCTGGGGTTGACCCGACCACGTTCTGGAGGGTTTCGGTGCCGATCGCGTGGTTCCCATCGATCTTCAGATCGGCGATGCGGGTCTGCGCCCCTTCGACGACCTGGAAAGTCACAAAGAGGTGGTTTCTTTTCCCGAGGTAGTTGTCATCCACCGCTGAGGTCACCTGCACGTCGCGAAATCCGTTCGAGAGATATAAGGCGCGGATGGAATCGCTATCGTCGCGGAGCAGTTGCTGGCTGAAGCGCCCGTTGGATTGGAACGCTGCCGTCTGGATGGTGAGTCGTTTGGCGAGCAGGCCGTTGCCAAAGTATTTGTTGCCCTTGAACGCGATGCCTAACACCCGAAAGCGCCCGCCGCGCGACACTTCGTAGGAGATCACCTGTTCGTCGCGTCCGTCCCGGCCCTTCTCCGCCTGGGAGGTCACCTCGACGTCCGCGTTGAAGTATCCTTGCCGCTGGAGATAGTCGCGGATGTTGCGGCGCCCCTCCTGCAGTAGGTCGTCGTCCACCGCGCCTTCGGCATAGATCGGAAGCAATTTGCGGCGCTGGCCGGCCCTGATACGCGCTCCGCTGAGTTCGACGCGTATCCGCGGACCGGCGGTTACCGAGAACATGAGCGGCACGCGATTCGATTTTTCGTCGTACGCTCCCGGTGTGATCACGCTGCCGGCGCCCAGGTAGCCCTGGCCAACCAGAAATTGCTTCACCCGCTGCGCCGCGCGGGTGAGGCGCGCCGAAGTCATTTCATTTTTGCCGGTGAGTTTGGTGCGGCGGATGAGTTCCTGGTTCGAATAGGTGGTCTGGTTGGTGATGTCGATCGCGCCGATGCGCGCGCGCGGGCCCGAATCGATGTGGATCGTCACGTCGATCTGGCGCGTGTCTTCGCGGGGTTGGAGGGAATAAGTCACTTTGGCGAGAAACGAACCGTCATTGTGCAGCGTATCTTCCAGGCGTCCGACCGCTTCGCGTAGTGAACTTTCGCGGAAGGGTTCGCCCAGGTTCAGGCGCAGCGCGGCCAAAGCCGCCGCCTCGCTGGGAGGCTCTTTGAGTCCTTCGATATGGACCAGGTTATTGTAGTAGTTCCGCCTGACCACGAAATCCACGGCGACGCCATTTCCTTCGTTCGTTGTCGCGACGCGAATGTCGGAGAAGTCGCCCATGGCGTAGAGTTTTCGAAGGCTTTCGCGCTCCACGGCGAAATCGAAGGGCTTTCCCGGAGCGAGCGCCAGCGGGGGTATCCTATCTTCCACGTTTTTGCCGGACTCGTCGACGACGCGAATTTGCGTCACCGGCCGTCCTTCGATCTGCACGCCGAGCCCCCCCGTTTGCTGCGCCAGGGCGGGTGCGCTGGCGGCCAGGTAGCAGGCCATTGCTCCTGCGATGCAGGCGACGATTCGCGCGACCGCGCAGGCTTTCTGGAACTGCCGTTTACCGGTTGTTTTCATGCGCCTAAGGTGAGAGCAAAGGTTAGCACAGCCGCGTTGCCTGCCCGCTGCGAAAAGGCGCTATCATGTTGTCCACAAGGGATATTGCAATGACTCCGGCACAACGCGAAAAATATTCCCGCCAGGTGCTTTTTGCGGGGCTGGGCGAGTCTGGCCAGGAGAATCTGCTGCGGTCGAGCGCGGTGCTGGTGGGCTGCGGAGCGCTGGGGACGGTGGTGGCGAACCTCCTCGTGCGGTCCGGCGTGGGGCGCCTGAGGATCATCGACCGTGATTTCGTGGAAGTGTCGAATTTGCAGCGGCAGACGCTGTTCGAGGAGTCCGATGCGGCTCAGTCGTTGCCGAAAGCGGTTGCCGCGGAGCGTCGCCTGCGGGCCATTAACTCGGACCCGCATGTCGAAGGGATGGTCGCGGACCTCACGCCGCAAAATGCCTCGGACCTGCTCGCGGGATTTGAGCTGATTCTTGACGGAACCGATAATTTCGAGACTCGCCTCCTCGTAAACGACGCCGCGATCTCGCTCGGCGTTCCCTGGATTTATGCGGCTGCGGTGGGGAGTTACGGCGTCACCATGACGATTCGTCCCGGCGAAACACCGTGCCTCGCTTGCCTGCTAGAAGGCGAGGAGGGGGCGAAGGCCTTTGGCGCGGAGGCCACCTGCGACACGGCCGGAATTCTCAACGCCGCCGTGGGCGTGATCGCCTCGGTGCAGGCCGCTGAAGCGATGAAATTGCTGGCAGGGAAGCCCGAGGCGCTGCACGGGCGGTTGATTTCCTGCGACGTGTGGAGCGGAAAATTCCAATCTCTCCGCGTGGCCTGGAACCCGAGCTGCCGGGCCTGCGCGCGCAGGGAATTTATTTTTCTGGAGGGGGAAGCCCAGCCCCACATCACCATGTGCGGCCGCGATTCCGTGCAGATCCACGAACGCGGCCGGAGGCTCGATCTGGGTGATCTGGCCCGGCGCCTGGCGTCCGCCTCGCCCGAAGTGCGGAGCAACGATTTTCTGCTGCGTTTCGGCGTGCCGCCTTACGAGATAACCGTTTTTGCCGACGGTCGGGCGATCGTGAAAGGCACGCAGGATCCTGCCATCGCGCGCTCGCTGTACGCACGCTATATCGGGGCATAGGCCCATCGCGCGTTTACAGCTACAAAAGAGAAGAAGGCGACCGGGGTGCAGTCGCCTTCGGGGGTGTGCGAGAATTCCGGGGGTGGGCCCGGAAACTCTGTCTTTAAGCAATCCTAACCCGCAAGCTGTTAGGAAGTTGTAAGTACTATGTGAATTCTTCAAGACATACAGAATTAAGGGTTTGCCAAGCCGTTGATTCCCCGCGATCAGCGTTCGTCAAGGAATTTGGGGTTGATATCGGGCCAGAATTCTTCGAAAACATTGCTCCCGCAGCTGGCCTAGCTCCGCACGGATGGCACCGGCAGTTTGGCTTCTCCCCGTAATCCCAAACCGGTTCCACCAGCGTGCTAGAATTTGCTGGTGCAACGCTATCGGTTGAGGCGGGTTGGACTGCGGATTTCTGCTCTGGCTTTGCTTCTGTGTGCGGCCGGTTTCGCGGCCGCGGCGCAGGAAACCAGTCCCGTTGTTACCGTCGATCACGGCCCCAACGCGCCGAGCCAGGTCGCTAAGCCCTACGTAATTCTGGTCTCCCTGGATGGCTTTCGTTACGATTACGCGAAACGGTACGGCGCGAAAGCCCTGCTCGAGCTAGCTTCGCGGGGGGCCAGCGCACCCGACGGGATGATTCCCGCCTTTCCTTCGATCACTTTTCCGAGCCATTACACGGTCGTCACCGGCCTTTACCCGGAACATCACGGGATCGTCGCCAACACGTTCTACGATCCGGCTCGCAAGCAGGTATATAGCTACAAGGACGCATCGACGGTTAAAGATGGAAGCTGGTACGGCGGAACGCCGCTTTGGGTTCTGGCCGAACAACAGGGCATGCGTGCGGCGTGCTTCTTCTGGCCGGGGTCGGAAGCGGATATCCAGGGAGTGCGGCCTTCCTACTACGCGCGATACAGCGACAAATTTCCCAACGAACAGCGCGTGACTCAGATACTGGATTGGCTTCGTCTGCCCGCGCCCCGGCGCCCTCATTTCCTCACGCTCTACTTCAGCGATACAGACCATGCCGGCCATCAGTATGGACCCGACAGCGCGCAGTTGGCCGAGGCGGTTCACGAGGTGGATCGCGAGTTGGGCAGATTATCGGCGGGTATCGCGGCCCTGAAGCTGCCGGTGGATGTGATTGTGGTTGCGGATCACGGCATGGCGACCGTGCGAGGTGGTTGGGTCACCCTGGACGAGTTGGGACTCGACGATTCTCTTCTGGAGGACAGCGAGGGGCAACTGGTGTACGCAAAATCGGATGCGGATGCCCAGAGAATCCTTGAGTCGTTGCGGGGGAAGAGTGAAAAGTTCCAGGTGTACCGGCGCGGTGAGGTGCCCGAGCGCTTGCATTTCGACGGCAACCCGCGGGCAGGAGATCCGGTTGTTATCCAGACAGGGCCGTTTGAAATCCGTGTGAGCGCAGGCTCCGATAATGGCAGCCCCAGCGCGGGAGCGCATGGATTCGATCCTGCGATCCTGACGGAGATGAAAGCGATTTTCGTGGCGGCCGGGCCGGATATTCGGCCGGGGACGACGGTCGCTCCTTTTGAGAACGTGAACGTCTACCCGCTGATCGCTAAAATACTCGGCCTGGATATACATGCTCTTAAGACGGGCCCCATCGATGGCAAGCTCGCTGTTCTGCAGGGCATCCTGAAAAAGCCTGATTGAGGGACACCCAAGAAAAATTACGCCGCCGGCGGATTCTGACGGCGGGATTGTGGCCGGGCGGAAGCCCGGTCGCATGATAAAATTCCGCCATGGCCAAAAAGACAATCACGCCGGGAGGCAGCATCGACGGAGTTGTGGAGCTGCCGGGCGATAAATCGATTTCGCATCGTTACGCCATCATCGCCGCGCTGGCGGAAGGAAAGAGCGAGATCGCGAATTATGCCTCCGCTGCCGATTGCCGCAGCACTCTCGAATGCCTGCGGAGGCTGGGCGTCGAAATTGAAGTAAGCGACCGGCTCGTGCGCATGGCGGGCGTGGGATTGGGCGGTTTGAAGGAACCGCGGCGTCCTCTCGATGCCGAAAATTCCGGGTCCACGATGCGGATGCTTGCGGGAGTGCTGGCCGGGCAGCCATTCACATCGACACTCACGGGAGACGACTCTCTCCGGAAACGGCCCATGCGGCGCGTGATCGAGCCGCTTCGCCAGATGGGCGCGGAGATCGAGAGCCGCGAGGGCGACCGCGCGCCCATCGAAATCCGCGGCGGCCACCTGCATGCCATCGATTACACGACGCCCATTCCGAGCGCGCAGGTAAAGTCGGCGATTCTGCTGGCCGGGCTTTTTGCAGACGGCGTGACCACGGTGCGCGAGTCCGTGTGCACGCGCGACCACACGGAAGTTGCGCTGCGCGAGTTTGGCGCGGATATCGAGGGCAAGCGCGGCACGCTACGCATTCATCCGCGGCCTAAGCTTACGGGCCGCCAGCTCACCGTGCCCGGAGATCTCTCCGGCGGAGTTTTTCTGATTGCCGCGGCGTTGGTGCTGCCGGAATCCTCGCTGATGCTCCACAACGTCGGGCTGAATCCATCGCGGGCGCGGGTGATCGACTTCCTCATCTCGATCGGGGCGCCGGTTCACATCGCCTCGGTGCAGTTGCGAAACGGGGAACTGGTGGGCGATGTGGCCGTGCGCTACGCGCCGCTCGTGGGTGGAGCGATTGCGGGGGCGCAGGTGGCGGAAATGATCGACGAGCTTCCGATGCTGGCCGCGCTCGGCCCGTTCACCGAGAAGGGCATTGAGATTCACGACGCCAAAGAGTTGCGCGTGAAAGAAAGCGACCGAATCGCCACGCTTGCCGAGGGTTTGCGAGCCATGGGCGCTGAAGTGGAGGAATTTCCGGACGGCATGCGCGTGGCCGGGCGGTCCGCGGGAACCTTGCGCGGAGCGAAGATCGAGCCCCATGGCGATCATCGCATCGCCATGGCGCTCTCGGTGGCTGCCCTCGGCGCGAAAGGCGAAACCGTGATTCGCGACTCCGATTGCGTGGGTGTTTCGTTCCCCGAATTTTTTGCCACGATCGAGCGCCTTCGCGGGGCGCAGGTTTCCAAAGACTGACGAAATTTTCTTCTCGAATTTGCCGCTATTTGCGTCTGAAAAGCAGCGTCTAGCCTACAGAGAGTCCGCTTCCGCAGTGATGGTTTCTCCGTATATCTCCCGAAAATGACCCAGCCTATGCTGTGTGGGAATTGAGGAGCTTTTCGATGCTGGCAATGATCGGCAGCGCTTTAATTATGCTGGGCATGTACGCGTTCTTTGCGGTGCGGATGCCGGTTGCGTTGATCGGTGCTGTGGTCACTCTGGGGCTTTTGCTGATGGTTGGACAAATTGTCAAAATGGCCCGGCAGAGGCCCGTTGCGGCTACTAAAGGAGATGCCAGTGGCAGCTGATAAGAGCCAGAAGTGTGCGCACCCGCCTTGCACGTGCAAGGTGACCACGGGGAAGTATTGCAGCGTGGAATGTGAAGCCATGGAAGACACGCCGGATATCGATTGCAAGTGTAACCATCCGGGATGCAGCGGGAAAATTTCGTAGTGGCCCTTGTTGGTTGAAAACCCTCAGGAGGGATAACGCGATGATAATTCTACTGATCATTTTGCTTCTGCTGCTGGTTGGCGGACTACCGACCTGGCCTTACAGCCGCGGGTGGGGCTACTACCCGAGCGGCGGGCTGGGCCTGATTCTCGTGGTGCTGCTGGTATTGCTGTTGCTTGGCCGTCTGTGACGTTTTGACAGGCTCTTACGCCTGCCTCCATCCCGGCAGACCGCTCCGATCTGCCGGTGAAGATTCTTCTTTTCGAGGTGACGCTATGCCGCTCGTGCAGGTTGTGCTGGTTCTGATCGTCGTCGGAGTGCTGCTGTGGCTGGTGAACTCGTTTATCCCGATGGCAGGCTCTATCAAATCCATCCTGAACGCCGTGGTGGTGATTTGTGTGGTGGTATGGCTGCTGAACGTTTTTGGATTGATGGGATCGATCTACCACCTTCACGTTCCGACTCCCACTCGTTGACGTACTACACCCTTCGCCCGCTGAAGACAAAAAAAAGAAAGCCGGACGCGATACGTTGCGTCCGGCTCGGATTGCCATTCAGATTACGACTGCGCTGGTTCAGGCTGCTTACCTGCCGGAGGCCGGGTTTCCCGCCCCCGTCGAGCCCTTCAGATAGAAGTAGCCGACTTTGTTGTTTGAGGGCGTGCCGTACCACATGCGCCCGTCGTTATCGAGGAACATCTCCCGGATCGTGTTCTCCGAGTGGGGGAAGGGATATTCGGTAACCTTGCCGGTCTTGGGATCGAAGCGTCCCAGCACATCCATGTTGTAGGACGCGTACCAGACGCCGCCGTTGGAGTCGATTCCCATGCCGTAGGGAGTGGGCTCCGGGCCGGGCAAGTCAAATTCCTTCACGTCTTTCGTCTTGGGATCGAAGCGCAGCATCTTGCCGCCGCGGAATTCGCCGGAATAGACGATGCCGGTCTTCGGGTCGATCTCGATGCGCCGCGGAAAGGAATTCTTCGTGAGCGGCGAATAGATGGAAACCTTCAGGGTCTTGTAATCGACCATGCCAAACTGATCGGTGTCGGTCTTGGTGAACCAGATATTGCCGTCCCGGTCTTCCTTCACGTCGTAGGCGTGACCGATTTCCGGACTGGCGTAGTATTCCTTGGTCTTGGGATCGAATTTTCCCAGGGGCGCGCCGGAGAACCACACATTGCCGGCGCCATCGAAGCGCAGCGTGTGCTTGGAACCGGACGCATAGCCCAGTTGCCCGGGGATCTTACGGTCCTGATACTCGGTGATGGTCTTGGTCTGCGGGTCCCATACGCCGAGCTTGTCGGTGCCCTGTTCGGTGAGCCACACCTTGCCGTCGGGCGCCTCGACCGCCGAATGGATGGCCGCGGTGCCGATATTGGGAACGGTGAAGCTTTCGGTGGCGCCGGTCTTGGGATCGAGCCGGGTGATCTTGTTGGCCACGCCAAAGTCAGGGATCCAGAGATAGCCGTCTTTGCCGGGGGCCGCGCTGAAGGGCATCATGCTGGGGCCGGGCATGTCGTATTCCACGTATTCGATGTTCATCGCGTCGCTGCTGAACGGGCGGACCGTGCCCTTATATTCGGGCATGTCCGCGGGGGATTTCGGCAGCACGGAGTCGGGTCCAAAGAGCTTGGTGAGGTAGGAAGCGATCATGTCAGCTTCCGAGTCGGTTACGCGATCCTCAAGCCCGAACTTCATCGCGGTGCGCATGAAGGCTACGCGGTCCTGCCAGCCGTCGGCGTCGCGGGTAATGGAAGCCATGCGGGTCTGGAAGGCGTGGCAGGTGAAGCAAGTGTTGAAAATTTTGTCCTTCGCGGGCGCGGCGGGCCACAGCTTGCCGGCCTGGTAAACGGAGATATCGTTCCAGCGCACGCGGCCGGTCTGAAGGGCGAAATCGAGGGAGCTATCCTGCCCGGCGGCAATTTTCACGCCGGTTTGCGCGTCGGCGCGATAGCCGGGCGCGCGGATTCCCACGCGATAATCTCCGGCGGGCACGTTCTCCACGCGGTAGCGGCCCTGGCTGTCGGAGAGGGCCATGAAGGTCATGTGCGTCTGCGCATTCTGCGCCTGCACGAACGCGCCCTGAAACGCGGCGCCGTCGGGTCCCTTCACCGTTCCGGTGATCGTCGCGCTATAACAAGCCGAGCCCAGGAGCACAAACGAGAAAATCGCTGCCAAAAGCTTGCGGTACGAACTCATATCCCCCCCTTAGATTCCGAGCGCAATTGAGGCACCTCCGCGGCACCTCACGGGCCCAAACCCACCATGCGCCATTATGCCCGTGTTGCGTGTTCCCCGTCGCGGAAATTCTAACAACAGACGCGCCCCCGCCTGCGCCGGTTTCCACCGCTCAGATAAAGGGGGTGTTCGGTTCAAGGCTGATGTGAAGAATATCCTCGCCGTCTTACGCAGGCAGATAACTTCGCTGCCGAGAGCTTATTTGTGCCCGAAGTGAATCACGAGACTCACTGAGAATCGCAGGTTGTCCTGCCGGAGGTCGAGGAAGCGCGTCATCACGTAATCGCCTTCTGCGCGAACCGCGGCCCTGTCGTTAATGTTGATGTCGAGACCGCCGCCGCCCGTCATGTCAAACTTGAAAGCAGACTCCGAGATTCCCAGGTATCCCGTGCTGGCGTGGATCGCGCCGATCTGGAAATTTCCGAACGGAACCACCTTCTCGAGTCGCCGGTAGGAGAAAACCGGCCCGTACGTGACCGTCTGTGCCGAGACGCTCTTTCCCGCCTCGGTGCCGCTGTATCCGTTGACCTCCAGCCGCCCGCCAAACCACGGGTTCACGTATTCGGTGAGCGCCCCGCCGCTAGCTTTCGATTTCCACGACTCTGCCATGGACAATCCCCCTTGGATGCCGAAAGAAGTGAAATTTTTCTCGCGCGAAACGGCGGTAGACCGTAGCACACGAGTAGCGTTACTCAAACCGATAAGTACGGTTTTGGAACAGCATGTCCAGTTCCAGTCCGGGACATCAGCCGGTCAAACTCTAATGTCTTTGTTTAGAACCAAGTGCAGTGAAGAGGCGCCGGACGATCTGTTACCACAATATAAACAACACAAATGCTTCTGTCTCCGAAAGGGGACGATTGACGGGGCTTCTTGTCATCGAGCGTTCACTAATGGTGTAGTGGCGGTGGGAACCGGAACTAGCCGACGAAGCCGCGTAGCCAGCCGGGGTGGCCATTCCAGGACCACCAGAATTCGAGGAAGGAAACGGCGAGCGTCGCGAGGACGAATCTCCATGCGAAGGGGCGTTTGCCGGGTGCCGTTTCATAGGCGACTGCCGAGCGGAGAATGTGCAGGGCAAAAAGAGCCAGGAGCGGCGAAATGGTGGTGAGATTAAAGCCGAATTCGCCCACCGCTTTCCAAAAGGGAGACGGCGACGGCCGCAACAGCGGAAAAAGGCCGATAGACAGACCGATACCCAGCAACTGAACCGAGAATCCCAGATACACGAGTGCGCAAGCCAGCAGAAACTGCCAGCCCTCCCTCTGCAGCAGAATTTTTAGCTGGCGATACATCCCGGTAACTTTAACTCGAAACCTTATCACAAGCGATGTGTGCTTGCGTCGCGAGCGCCGCGCTTGCGCCGTCGCGTCCCGTGAAAACCGACTTTACAATATTGTGAATTGTGGGCCTCGATGGGCCGGTCGCTTGCCGAATTCGCGCACGCGATCCGGAAAGCGTTCTTGACACCCCACAAGCGTTGCTGCTACGGTGCGAAACAGATGCAACAGCAATCTCGCCGCTACCTCCTCTTGTTTGTTGCCGTTGCGGCCCTTGGATACTTTTTCTACAAGTTCCGGAATTCCATCACGCTCCCAGGCTTTCGCTGGAGCATGGTGGGGCAATCGCTGCGTCACGCCAACCTGTTTCTGCTGCTGCTGGGGATCGTGACCACGTACTTCTGTTTTGCGCTTCGGGCGCTGCGCTGGATGCGCTTTTCCCGGACCTTTGGCGCGATGCGCTTCGGGAACGTCTACCCGGCCACGCTGATGGGCTTCACCTGCACGTTTCTCCTCGGGCGCGCGGGTGAGCCGGTGCGTCCTGTGCTGATTGCGCGAAAAGATTCGCTTTCTATCCCGCATATGTTCGGCGTTTACGTGCTTGAGCGCGTGTTCGACATGGCGTCGGCGATCGTGCTGGCGGGCACTTCGCTGGTACTTTTCGAACGCAGCGGGCTGGCCGGCAGCCCCGATAGCCCGATCATGCGCGTGGCGCGTTCCGCGGGATTCGCGCTGCTGGCGCTGCTGGTGCTGATTGTGGGCTTCCTGGTTTACTTCCGGTACCACGGCGCGGGATGGCTTTCCCGCAAAGTGCGTCAGGAGAAATGGCGAACCGGCTGGCGCGAAAAAATTGCCGTGTTGCTCGAAGGGTTCAGCGACGGGCTCCAAGGGGTCCGCACCTGGGAAGACATGGCCGTGCTCCTCGCCTATACGGCCGTGCACTGGGTCCTGGTGATCGTTGCGTACTGGTGTGTTGCTCACGCGTTTGGCGGGGAATTGCTCGCTCTGAATTTCACGGCGGCTACCCTGGTGCTGGCATTCACGGTGGTCGGTTCGGCCGCGCAACTTCCCGCCGTGGGTGGGGGAGCGCAGGCAGCCACCTTTTTTGTGCTTACTCTGATGTTCGGCATCAGCAGGGAGCCTGCCGCTACCATGGCGATTGTGGTGTGGCTGGTCACGTTTGCCTCCTGCTCGATCGTGGGCCTTCCCCTGCTTTTTCATGAGGGATGGTCCATGGGCGAAATTCGGCAGATGGCCCGCGCGGAAGAGAAAGCCGGCGAAGCGGCGCTCCTGGAAGAGGCGGAGCAGGGCGCCGAAGCGAAAGGTCCGCGGTGAAGTGCCCGTTCTGCGTGCATCTCGACGATAAGGTCATCGACTCCCGCGAAGCCCGCACCGGAGACCTGATTCGCCGCCGCCGCGAATGCCTCAAGTGCGGGCGGCGGTTTACGACCTACGAGCGCATCGACGAAATCCCCTACATGGTGATCAAGAAGGACGGGCGCCGCGAGAAGTTCGAGCGCCAGAAGATCCTCCAGGGACTCCTGAAAGCGTGCGAGAAGCGGCCCGTGCCGGTTGGCAAGCTGGAGACGATCGTCGACGAAGCCGAGGCCTTCGTGAGCGAAGCGACGGAACGCGAACGGTCATCTACCGAGCTTGGCGGTTTGCTGATGAACCGGCTGAAGAAACTCGATAAAGTGGCCTACGTGCGGTTTGCGTCGGTGTACCTGGATTTCAAGGACGTCAAGGAATTCATGGACGAACTGAAAGGATTGCTGAAGGATCGCGCAAAGAAGTAAATCGCCGCGCTTTTCGGTGTTCGTCGGTTCGCCCTAGCCCTGCCACACCCCCGCCGCAAAAGCCTTCACCGTACGAAACCCCAGGTGCTCGTAAAGTTCTACGGCTCGCTTGTTGATCGATGTGACCGTCAGCGAGAGCGATTCGTACTGTCTCTTGCGCAGCGCCAGGATCACATTCTCCATCAGTGCGCGCCCGATCCCGTGCCCCTGATAGCCAGGCAGCACGCACACTTGCGTCGTGTGGCCCACGCGGTCCGCCACCGTGGACGTAAGCACCATGGCCACCAGCCGGTCGCCGGTAACCGGGCGCACCAGGAACGACGCCTCGGGAAGAAAACGCCCGCAGCCCGGCAGCAGCACGATATTGCGAAGAAATTTCAGGCCGCCCGCCTCGCTGCAATACTGATCGTTGATCTGGCTGTCGACGTGGTCCGCGTAGGCGAGATGGATCAGCCGCGCCGCCGCTTCGAAGGCGCGGTCGGACCAGGGTTCCACGCGAAGCCCCGGCGAAGCAGGCTCGCCGGTGAGATTCGCCTCCGCGAGCGGCAGCAGCATGAATTGCCGCGGGTGCAGCCGGAAATATTGGGAGAGAAAAACCGGATCGAGCTCCGTGCCGAAAGGCATTAGCTGCGCTTCAATGCGCTGAAGGCGCGGCGTCGCGCGCAGAGTCCCCAGCATTTCGGACAAAAGCTTCTGAGTCACCGGGGTTTGGGGCTGGCGGGGCGATACGAAAAGGCCGCCGATGAGTCCCTTGTGATCTTCGAGGACGTAGAAACCATATCCGGCAGGATGTCCGTTTTCGAGAGCCGCGAATCCCCCCAAAGCATGGGAATCGATGAACTTGCGTATCAGTTCGATGGAAGGCTTGTAATCCCAGTGCAGCTCCGACTGCCAATGGTGGGCTTCCTCGTGAAAGAGGTCCTCGAGCGAGCGCGAGTGCATCTGGCGGAGATCGATGATCTGCATCGGAGGCGAGCGGCCCTTCCCGGCATTTTATTATAGCTTCAGCTCTTGCGCTAACTGACTGATTTGGAACGCAACCGGTTGCGAAAATAAAGGGCCGTGGAGAAGTATGCTAAGATTCGACGGGGCTTAGGCAATGCGAGCGCCCGCATAACGGATGGCCGTCCTCTCAGAGCTTCGCTATCCCACAACCCGTCTAGCAAAGATTCTCTCGGGCGTCTTTGCGCTGCTTCTCTTCCTGTTTGTCGCCGTGGCGACGGTCTCGGGGTTTCTGCTCTACCAGCTCCTGCGCCCTGCTAGGACTCCTACAGCCTTCGATCTCACTGTAATGATGGGCCATCCCACGACGGTTTCGTTCCCGCTTCCCGATGGAACGGTGCGCGAGGGCTGGTTTTTCCCCGGTCTGCGGGGTGCGCCGACGGTGATCGTCGCGCACGGCTACCGCGGGCAGCGCGCGGACGTGCTCACGCTGGTCACGGCGTTGCAGGAGCAGCAATTTAACGCCTATTTATTCGATTTTACCGGGCACGGCACGAGCGATGGTCTGACGACACTCGGCTATAAAGAAACAGCGGAGCTTCGCTCCGCTGTGCAATCGCTTTCGACGCGCGAGGACGTGGACCCTAAAAGATTTGGGCTTTGGGGTGAGGATATGGGAGGCTACGCGGCGCTCGAGGTAGCGACTTCCGATCCGCGCATTGCCGCCATCGCCGTGGACAATGCGTACAGCGATCCGCGCGAGATGGTCGAAGTGGAAGTGAAACATTCCGGGCTCACCGCGCTGCCGGGCGTCAGCGCGTTTTCAGATATGGGCTTTCGTTTCATGAACTATTCTTACCGCAACGAGATTCCCGTCTCCGCTCGTTTGGATCAGACCAGGGGAATTCCGAAACTGTTCATCGAAACGGAGGACCGGCCGGATCTCGCGAAATTCACGGTGCGGCTGTTCAACCTGGCGCCGGAGCCGAAGCAGCTCATCCGCAACCGGCTGAATTATTCCGACATGGGCGACGAAGAGCGGAAGAACTACGAAAGCCAGATCGTGAACTTCTTTCTGCAGTCACTGCCGCCGCCTTCGCGACCTCACTAGCTAGCGGACGGGCTGGCGCGCGCGCGGCAACGGCCCGATCGGAACGTACAAAATTCCCTGGTAGGTTTCTTCCAAGTTTCCGTAGAACCTTTGCGCTTGCCTGATTTCTCTCAAACCTGACGGAGTCGTGAGAACGAGGGCGGGATTGGGGTCCGCCGGCGACCATTCCGGCAGCTCGCGCGGAAAATAAAACGCGAGCCCGTAATTCCACGAGCGCGGCAGGTGATAGGCGAATATCCGCTCGGGATGCAGATTGCCGCGCATCAGCCGCGCATGCCATCGCGATGAGACATAAGGATCGATGCGGGGAAGAATTGCCAGCCCCGTAAATTCCACGAGCACGGCGGCCAGCGCCAGCGAGACCGCGAGAAAATTGCGATCGCGCCGCACCGCGAGAAAAAGGATGGCGGCTGCTCCAACAAACGCGATGATCGCGGAAATCACGATCGTCGAACCCAAAGCATCATGCATGGACGCGGGCAAGCGGTGCGCCCAGACAAGCGCGGCAATCCCCAGCACGCCCCAGGTTATGCCGATCGTAATCCCGGGCGAAAGAGAGCGAGCCGAGCGGATCACGGAGACGGCGCATATCAGCGAAAGGGCCGGGATCGCGGGAAGAATGTAACTCGGCAGTTTTGACTGCGACACGCTGAAAAAAAGCACTGGGAATACGCCCCAGCACGCGAAGAAGAATCCAGGCGAATCGCGCCAGGATTTTTCTCGCCAAAGGCGCCGACCTTCGTGAATCACCGGGCACAGGAGGCTCACCCAGGGCAACAGGGCGAATAGCGTGATCGGTACGAAAAACCAGAACGGCTGGCGGTGCTGGAATACCGGAGTGAGGTAGCGCTCGAAATTGTGCTGCAGAATGAACACGCGAAAGAAATCAGGGTTGCGGCTCTCGCAGAGCAGATACCACGGAAGTGCCACAACGCAAGCCGCGACGATTGCGTACGGGTGGGCGAGTCGCAGCGCCGGTCGCCAGTTGCCGGTGAATACCGCCCAGAGAACAACGGCGCCTCCGGCCAGCAGGATGGCCGCCGGTCCTTTTGCAAGCACGCCGAGTCCGAGGAACGCGCCGAATAGCAGCAAGGGTGTTGCATCGCGGCGCTTCGCGTCCGCAGCGGCAGGCGTATCGCCGCGCAGGGAGCCTGAGTTGCGCAGGACCGTCGCGGCGCTGGCCATGGCGAGTGCGATACTCGCGCTGAAAAGCATATCGGGCGTCGCGGCTCGCGCGAACCCGATGGCTGCGACTGTGGTTGAGAATAGGAGCGGCGCGAGGACCGCGAGATCAGTTACGTGTGCTGCGTTCCCTCCGTAATGCTTCCTGGCAAGCCAGCCGATTGTGAACGCCGCCGCGAGAGCGCCGAGCGCCGAAGGCAGGCGCAGCGCCCATTCAGCCGGAAGATGCAGTAGGAATCCGATGGTTCCCGCCCAGTAATAAAGCACAGGCTTCTCGAACCAGGGCTGCCCGTAGAGACGCGGCGTCACCCAATCGCCGGTAGCGGCCATCGCGCGGGCGATCCACCCATAGCGGGGTTCGTCCGGCCCGACCAAGCCAATCGCGCCGAGATGGCCGAATAGCGTGGTGAAAATAATTGCGGCGCATCCCACGCCCGTTACGGCATCCATGCGACGCTGTGGCTGAGGAGCGTTGTCCAAGGCACGCCAGTCTATCATTCCGCTTTCGACATCGGCCCGCTTTCAACATGGGCGCGGCTCAAAATGTTTATGGGCAAATGTCCGTCTCCGTCCGCGCCACCGGCGCCGAACCTTGCCGCGATCATTCGCTAGCATCCCTTGCGCGGCCTCGCGCATAATGTCGCGGGATGCGCGATTGGATCGAGTATGCAGGCGCGTGGATCGGGCTAAAAACGCTGGGGCTGCTGCCAAGGCGCGTGGCGCGCTTCGTGGGGTCGAGCTTTGCGGCTGTGGCGTACTTGATCCGCACGCCGCTGAAGCGCGCCGCGATGTTCAATCTTCGGCTGGCTTTTCCGGAATGGACGGATGCGAAGCGCAAGGCTGTGATCGGGCGCATGATCCAGCAGATCGGCTGGATGGCGGGCGAGTTCTCGCAGTTTCCCAGGTACGTGCGTAGAGGAATCGA
>Ga0302324_100003415_pt1 | contig 35879 bp, 26 predicted proteins | sample Palsa_T0_1_FD_201949 | JGI IMG/M metagenome (GOLD analysis project Ga0302324, IMG submission 201949) | Peat permafrost microbial communities from Stordalen Mire near Abisko, Sweden - Palsa_T0_1 | ecosystem: Environmental > Terrestrial > Soil > Palsa > Peat permafrost | place: Sweden: Abisko...
CCGATACTCTCCAGACCCAGCGTCAGTCCGAAAGCATCATTGGCCGTGGCGAGCGGATCATCCGAAGCGTGCTGCGCAAAAACGGCTGTCGGGGGCGAGAGCGCCATAAGCGCTGCCGCGATACGGAACAGCTTCGACCAAGAACCCCGAATCGCCGCGTTCGGCTTTTCGACACGTAGCCGCTCGAGTCCAAGTTCAGCCGCAACATCAACATACTCGTCCGATTGGTTTGCAAGGGTCGCCGCGGTGGGAAATGGCGGGTACAGTTGTCGAAGAGCACTCACGTACAAGTCCATGGGCGCACCCGATTGCGCACACGCGTCGGATGTGGCCATCGCTAAGGCAGGTGCTCGTCTGACGCCGGTAGGACCGGCATAGGCCACCCGATCGCCGACTTTCAGACCGCGCACATCCTGGGCGACTGCCTCTACGGTCCCGGCGCCTTCGAGGCCCGGGATAAAGGAAAGCGCCGGCGGGTAGTATCCGGTGCGGTGATAAACGTCAATGTAGCTGAGACCTGCCGCCGCCTGGGCCAGGCGCACCTGACCCGCCCCGGGCTCACCGACATCGATAGCTGTCCAGTTCAGAACCTCGGAACCGCCCGTTTGTCGAATTTGGATCGCATGAGGCATGCAGATTTTCGCAAAAACATGTACCTCCCGACATTTTGCTGCGAGACAGAACATTCCACCACTTCATTATTATCACGATTATAATACCGGTGGAGCACGATTCTGTTATTCGTCGGGGAACGCTTTAGGAGACCGCCTTGCTCGAAGATTTACGCGCCCTCGTAGAGTTTGCCCATGCCGGCTCCATCGCCGGTGCAGCCGATCGTCTATTCCGGACGCCCTCTGCGATTACCCGTCAAGTGCAAAGGCTGGAGGCTGCATTGGGTGCCGAGTTGCTCGACCGCTCGGTAAAGCCTCCGCGTCTGAACTCGCTCGGCTCCAGGGTGCTCGAACAAGCACGAGATCTGCTGCAGCGGACGGAGACGCTGAAATCTCTTACGTCGAGCGACGCCGAACCTCACGGCCTCTTGCGCGTCGGGGTCTCGCACCCCCTGGCCGAGGGGACGCTTATCGGTCCTATTCTGGCGCTGACTGAAAAATACCCCAAGATCCGAGTGCGGCTGTTGAGCGAACTTACCGCTGAATTATTTCACCGGCTGCTCGCGGGTGAACTCGACGTCGCAGCCGTGCTTTTGCCCGAAGGTAGAACCGCGCCTCCGCCTCTACTGACGAATATCATCGCCAGCGACCGCATGGAGATCGTTCAAGGCGCCGCAGGCAACGTTGACGGTGATTGGAAAAGTTTGGGCAGAGCACCCTGGGTGCTCAATCCGCCCGGGTGCCCGCTTCGGGCAAGCCTCATCGATCGGATGGAGCGTGACGGCTTCACCCCAATGATTGCGGCTGAAATCCACAACATGCATCTGCAGCTAGCGTTCGTTCAGTCCGGTTATGGTGTCGGGCTGCTGCCTGCTCGCTTTATTGTGAGGCATCATTCTATCGACACCGTGAAGGTATTGCGTCCCCCATCGTTTGACCTGCACCCATCCATCGCGATAGTCCGGGCTGGGCAACTCGGCGCCCTGGGGAGGGCCGTCGAACTGTTGGAACACAGGTTAAGGCAATTGTTTGAGGCAGCCGATACCACGAAGCCCGTGACGAGGCACCGAAGAGGTGTGTCTGCGAATCGGCGGGCGGCGCGACGGCCCAAGTAGTCCCCGGACATCGCTTGTTGCAGCTGAGCGGTCTTGTGGACATTTTGTCCTCGGTTCTTGACCGCCGGGAGGATCGAGCCAGGCCACCCGCTACGAATGGTCGCGCGTCAATCAACTTGGCGGCAGGCCACGAGATGACGGCATGTTCGGAAATGGTGCAACGCTCGGAGTGAATCGCCATCGTTCTCGTAAGAGGTAAAGGGCTAAAGGTACAAGATGTAACTAGAGTGTTCTTGCCACGCGGAACCCGAAGGTGGTGTTCCGATTGGAAGTGGGGATCCCGCGGCGGTTAGCGGAGCGGACGACTCTGAGATCAGCGTCCCAGGAACCGCCACGCACAACGCGCCGACCACAGTCTCCAGACTGCCACGCCGTGCCATCAGTAGGCGCGCCGCTATAGTTGGCGTTCCAGCAATCTTCATTCCAATCCATGACATTGCCAAGCATATCGTAGAGGCCGAATTGGTTCGGCGGAAAACTTCCAACCGGCGACGTGAATGCATACCCGTCGCGGCACGCTCGATTCACCCCGCTATCGCCAGGATGCTGCTCACTATAATCCAGATCACCAACATTGCTGTAGCGGCAGAGCTCCGCCGGATTATCGCTACCGTAACGCGCCGTCGTCGTTCCCGCGCGCGCCGCGTATTCCCACTCAGCCTCCGTTGGTAAGCGGTAGACATGCCCTGTCTTGGCGCTCAGCCAAGCCACATAGGCCTGCGCATCGTCCCAACTCACACAGACGACGGGGTCTCTTCCGGTCTGCGGAAACCCTGGAGAATGCCAATTGCCGTTCGTAGCAATGAAGCCGGTTCCGGACGCATTAACCGTAACGCAGCTATCGGGGTCCGGCCGATTTGTCTCCGCCACAAACTGAGCGTACTCATCTCGCGTCACGTCAAATTTGGCAATTGCGAGCTTGTGTCTGATCGTGATCAAATGCTGCGGTACCGAGCGTCCGCGAAGTTGATTGGGTAGATTCTCGCGCGCTTCTTCCCCCGCCGGCGCCCCCATAGTGAACCTGCCCTGCTGCACCACCACCATTTCGGGGCAACCATTCGAACAGTCACGGAACGACGTTCCGGGGGCAGGCGTTTGCGCCCGCGCCGGCGGCAAAGTGGTCATCCAACCGCACAGAATCCACGAAACCGCGAGAAGAATGTCTATCCGCCTGGTCATGGACTTTCCGCCGACAAGTTGAGATTTGCACAAGGTATAAGTCAAAAATACCGTAGGCAGATTGTTTACGTCCTCCGGAGTGCTTTGATGGCGACCGATATAGGCTGGATCCTCAGCGAAGGCCGCAGTGGAAACAGGAGTGCGACGGTCAATGCGGATGCGTTGATCAGGCGATTCATGGTGCGATTTTCCTTGGTTGACCGGGTCCGGTCCCAATTCAAGAGACACCGCTACTTCTTGTTATTTTGATGCAAGACAGCACATTCCACAAATTCATTATTATCATGATTATAGTACCATTGAAGCACGATTCTGTTATTCGTCGGGAGAACGCTTTAGCAGACCCTATCGCCGCGGCAGCCGTTAGCGGCGCGACGACGAAACTCCATTCGTGGGAGCCGAACTGGTACCTGAATCCGCCATGATTGAGGATGTGCACCGGGGCACGCCCGGTACTCGAGGACGGCAGGAAAATGTCCAGGTTTTCGTCTTGGCTGCTGCCGTACCGGACACCGACAACACCCGGATGAGTGGCCCGATAGAGTGAGCTCTCAGAGATAAACCCCGCTAGGATTTCAGCCCGATCTATGTTCGCAGCGCCAACCCGTGATTGCCGCTGCGGCTCTCGATCGCTCCCGGGGGCATCATCGCTTCACCTCAGTCTCGAACCGTCACGAGGCGGTCGAACACGAACTCGAGCGCATCGAGATCGATGCAGCGGAAGGACATCTCCGTACGAGAATCACTGGAGCTCCTGATTCAACACGAGGGATGCGCCGAAACTCGCGGAAGCTCCTGTTCCTACTTTCGCTGATCCCGCCACGCAGCAGGCACTGCGACGCGCAATTGAGGAATCGTTCGTCGTCAGTTTTCGCATCGTAATGCTCATCACTGCCGTGGCTGCACTCCTGAGCGCTCTGTGTGCACAGTTGACGATCGATCGTGTGCCTACAAATCGCTCGGATGCGAGGCGTCGACCGATACCTTAGTGCAATCGCGGCCGAGCGCAGCGTGCGCACGGCAAGCTCTGAGCAGGTGCGCCAGCCCATTAATAAAGAGGGAACGGAAAAGTGGCGGCAATTCGAGCCCTGGCTCGGGCCGCTCAAGCGAGCGCTCGGAGATGTACTGCCTGCCAACATCGCTGCCAGCGCTCGACTTTAACCCGCTGCGAATCGTCATGCGGGTTACGCTTATTGACGGACGCTCCATGGAACCCTTGACGCTACTCCATCCTTTTACTGTTGCCAACTAATACCTTCCTCGAGAACTTGTAATCTACAATCCATGAGAACGAGCCTGGATGGTTGCCTCATTCACTTTGCATCGCTGCGAGAGACGCGCCCATGACCAATCTGCGTATCAACGGCCAAGTGCATTCGGTGGAAGCCACCAACGACACACCCTTGCTATGGGTTCTGCGAGATCTGCTGGGGCTGACCGGAACGAAGTTCGGATGCGGCATCGCTCAGTGCGGCGCATGTACGGTGCACATTGACGGCAATGCCGTCCGATCCTGCCTGCTCCCGATCGGATCGATCCAGGATCGAGCCATTACGACGATCGAGGCGATCGGCGATACGCCGGAGGGAGCGAGAGTACAGAAGGCTTGGCTCGATCTTGAGGTGGTCCAGTGCGGCTATTGCCAGTCCGGGCAGGTCATGGCTGCCGCCGCGCTGCTAAAGAGCACGCCTCATCCGGACGATGCCGATATCGATGCCGCAATGGCCGGCAACATCTGTCGCTGCGGAACGTATGTGCGTATCCGCGCAGCCATCAAGCAAGCAGCGGGGGCTTCCTAAATCATGAACGCGTCATGCAATAGCCTCGACGCTGCGGGTTCCCGCCGCGAGTTCCTCAAGGTTAGCGTCGCTGCCGGGGGCGGCCTGCTGCTTGGCTTTGCGCTGCCGCGGGCCCACGCCGCCGAGCACGCAGAATCGGCCCTTCCACCCTTTGCACCCGACGCCTTCATCCGCATCGATCGCAACGGCGCCGTCACGTTGATCATGTCCCAGGTCGAAATGGGACAGGGCATCTACACGTCTATTTCGCAGATTCTGGCCGACGAGTTGGACGTCGATTTCAGCCGCGTGGTTGTGGAGGCGGCGCCACCCAACGATGCGCTCTATACCAATGGCGCGCTGGGCTTCCAGGTCACGGGCGGTTCGACATCGATCCGGGTCTTCTGGATGCCGATGCGCAAGGCGGGGGCCAGCGCGCGCGCGATGCTGGTCGAGGCGGCCGCGGCCACTTGGCGCGTGGACCCCGGCAGCTGCCGGACGGCAAACAGCGAAGTCATTCACGAGCCGAGCGGACGACGACTTTCCTACGGCGCGCTGGTCGATCGCGCTGCCCGATCGACGCCACCCAAGGACCCCACGCTGAAGGCTCGCAAGGATTTTCAGCTGATCGGAACGCCGGCGCGACGGCTCGATTCACCGGACAAGGTCAATGGGCGGGCGATCTTTGGCATCGACGCCATGCCTGCCGGCGTTAAATTCGCGACGCTCAGGGCAAGCCCGGTGTTTGGAGGAAAGGTCGCCCATGTCGATGAAGCGGGCGCCCGGGACGTGCCTGGCGTGCGGCAAGTGATCGTGCTCGATGATCTGGTCGCCGTTGTTGGCGATCACATGTGGGCCGCAAAGAAGGGGCTCGACGCGCTTCAAATCAGCTGGGACGAAGGCCTGAATGCCGCGGTCAGCAGTGAGCAACTTTTCAACGAGATCAGAGCCGCGAGTGACCGCGACGGGGTGGTCGCCAAATCGGTCGGCGATATCGGCAAAGCCCTGAGCAGCAATAAGATCGAAGCCACCTATCACGTTCCCTTTCTCGCCCACGCGCCCATGGAGCCCATGAACTGTACGGTTCACGTCCGGCCGGACGCGTGTGAGATCTGGGTGGGTAACCAGGTCATCACTCGAACGCAGGCGGTGGCGGCGAAAATCACCGGCCTGCCGCTCGGCAAAGTTCTGGTTCACAACCACCTGATCGGCGGTGGCTTCGGGCGCCGGCTGGAAGTCGACGGGATCGCGAAGGCGGTACGTATTGCACAGAAAGTCGACGGGCCGGTCAAGATCGTGTGGACGCGCGAGGAGGACATCCAACAGGCGATGTACCGGCCCCTCTATTTCGACCGCCTCGCGGCGGTGCTGGCTGACGGCAAGATTACCGCGTGGCGTCATCGCATAGTCGGATCCTCGATCCTCGCACGATTTGCACCGCCCGCCTTCGTAAACGGGATGGACAGTGACGCGGTCGACGGCGCAATCGACTTTCCCTACGACGTTCCGAACATTCACGTGGACTACGTGCGCCAAGAGCCCACGGCGATCCCAACCTGCTTCTGGCGCGGCGTGGGTCCGACGCACAATATTTTTGTCATCGAGAGCTTTGTCGACGAACTGGCTCACAGGGCGGGAAAGGATCCGGTGCAATTCCGCCTCGATCAATTGCAGGGAGCACCGCGCTTGCGGGCCTGCCTGGAACTGGTTGCCAAAAAGGCCGGCTGGGGTCAAACATTGCCCGCGCGCGTTGGACGGGGCGTCGCGGCCCAAAGCGTCTTCGGCAGCTACCTCGCCACGATCGCCGAAGCTGAGGTCGATCGGAACGGGGAGGTCAAAGTCAGACGCGTGGTCTGCGCGGTGGATTGCGGCATCGCGGTCAATCCGGACACCATAGCGGCGCAGATCGAAGGTGGCCTCATCTTCGGTTTCACTGCCGCTCTGCACAGCCAGATCACCATTGCCAAGGGTCGGGTTCAGCAGAATAATTTTAACGACTATCGAATGATGCGGATCAATGAGGCACCGTCAATCGAAGTTCATCTGATTCAAAGTGGAGAGGCACCGGGCGGCATCGGCGAGCCGGGCACCGTTGCGGCGGCGCCTTCGCTCGCGAACGCGTTGTTCGCGGCAACCGGCGTCCGCTTGCGCCAGCTACCCATCGATCGCGATGCCCTGGCCGGGAAGAAGCCAGCATGAACGCGCCCAACCGACTGTTCTCGCATAAGGGATACCTGGCACTCGCGGTCATCGTCGTCGTCCTGATGATCGCGTTCCTGTGGATCGTCTTCGGTCCCGGTCCAATGCACTTCGCCTCCGGCCACAGTGTGCGCATGGCCGACTATCGCGGACCTGATCCAACCGGGGTTCCCGCGAACCTTGCCCAAGCCTCGCTCATAGAGCGAGGCGCGTACCTGACGCACGCCGCGGATTGCGAAGCCTGCCATACAGCTCCGGGTAGCACCCGCTTTGCAGGCGGCCTCGCCTTCGTGCTGCCCTTTGGGGTCCTTTACTCCACCAACATTACGCCTGATCCGGAAACGGGCATCGGCCGCTATACCGACGCAAACTTTCTGCAGGCTCTGCGTCACGGGGTTCGAGCCGACGGCGCGCACCTCTACCCGGCAATGCCTTATCCCAGCTATACCTATATAACGGACGCCGACGCGCTGGCCATCAAGGCGTATCTGTTCAGTCTTAATCCGACCACAGCTCGCGTTCCCAGTAACCACTTGGAATTTCCGTTCAATCAGCGTTGGCTCATGGCAATCTGGTCATTGTTGTTCAACCCGGATGAACGTTTCGAGCCTAACCCCGCACACAGTCCGGAATGGAACCGAGGCGCCTACCTGGTGGAAGCGATGGAACACTGTGGCGAATGCCACACGCCGCGTAATCTCTTCCAGGCCCTGGATAACCGGCGCAAGTTCGCAGGCGCGACGCAGGCAGGCTGGCGCGCCTACAACATCACCGCTGATCAAAGCAGCGGCGTCGGAGCATTCAGCGATACCGATCTGTCGGCGTATCTGGCCGCCGGCCACGCGGATGGCCATGGAACGGCGGCCGGCCCGATGGGGGAGGCCGTGGACAAAAGTCTGAGCGAACTCGCTCCCAGTGACATCGCGGCGATGGTGGCCTATCTGCGCTCCGTGCCGCCGATCCAGACACCTGACCTGCCAGCATCGAAGGAGACGGCGGCGGCGGTGTCACATCGTGAAGGCGCACCGGGTGCCGACGTGCTGGGCAAGGCGGTATTCGAGGAAGCCTGTGTCAGCTGCCACAGCTGGAGCGGAGTGAGCCCGTTAACCCGCCTCGCGACCTTGACCGGCACACGTGCAGTGAACGATCCGACGGCAATCAATGTTGCCCAGATTGTACTTTCGGGCGCGCAGCGCCGCAGCGATGGCGCCCTGGTAGTCATGCCGGCTTTCGGTGCTGCTTACTCGGATGCCGAGATAGCCGCCGTTTCCAACTACACTACAGCCCGCTTCGGCGCCAAAGCTTCGGCCATCTCGGCGTCCGAGATCTCCAAGCTTCGAAGTGAACAATGACAACTCAGATTTATGCGCGCATGACGCGCGGCTAATTGCCAGTTGGCGGTGCAGCAAGCCAGGCATGAATTTGGCTTAAAATGGCGAGTGCGATCCCCTCAGGGGTTGCCGCACCGATGTCGATTCCGACCGGCCCTCGCAGCCTGGAGTTCAGCTTGGCCGCTTTCGGTCCCAGCTTCTGGATAAGTCGGGTGCGGCGGGCCCCCGGCCCGAGGAGCCCAACGTATTGGGGACCACCGGCGTCGGCGAGCTCTTCCAAATAGGTTGCATCTGAAAGCAGATGGTGGCTCATCACGACGGCGGCATGGCAGCTTTCGAGATCCACGGCAGAGCGCAACAGCCTCGGATCGATCAACCGTACCTCGGCTCCCGGGAACTGGTCAGGCACGGCGTAGGCGGGCCTGTGATCGACCACCGTGACACGCCAGCGAAGAGACTGAGCCCAGCTCGCAATGGGTTGAGCGTCGGGGCCGGCGCCGCAAATCAGCAGGTGAGGTCGAGGCGCGAGGAATTGAACAAATGCCCGCGCCCGCCGACCTGCCGTTTCGACCGTGACTTCACGCGATGAGGCGGTGTCGATCGCTAGCTCCGCAGCGGTCACCAGCATTCCCGGCAGAGGCGGCGCGACGCTGTAAGTGCCGAGGGCCAGCTCAGCAGAATCATGAATCATCACCAGCGATGTGGGCAGGCCAGACCGTGTCGCGCGCCCAGCTGCAAGCAGTGCCACTTCTGCCACGCTGCCGGAACTGATCGGCTCGAGTAGAACGCGCATCGCTCCCTCGCATCCTGCACCTATTCCAAACAGGACGTCATCGGGCCCTCGCATATCGTACTCGAGGGCGCGCGGCACATCGTTTTGCAGTACCTGCTCCGCATGTACTTTCAGATCGGCTTCAAGGCAACCCCCGCTCAATAGCCCGAGACAGCTGCCATCGGCCATAATGAACATGCGCGCGCCCGCTTTGCGATAGGTAGATCCCGCCGTGCTCACCACGGTAACAAGAACACCTGCCTCGTACCGCGTTGCGAGGTGTTCGCATATCAACTCGAGACTGGTATCAAGGCGAACCGGCGCGCTCCTGGCATAACAGGAAACAACATCGGCCGCCGAAGGCACGGTGCGACGATCGGGTCTGGTGTGAGCCATCCAAGTTCCTGTATCGAAGACGGGCGGCGGCGCTTATTGTAATCGAGTTTCGTTTTTAAACGCCGACGCGCATGGAATAGCGGTGCGGGCACTTGGATCAGCGTGCGGCAACACCCAATCAGGTCCTTGAAGTCAGCCTGATGCGCCAGGCCGCAATCAGCCACGATCTTCCCGAGGGGCGAGCTCGTTGTCAACATCGAGGCTCACGTCGGGCGGGGGAACTCCAAGCGTCGCGGCCGCTGGGGATCAGCGACGTCATGTCGCCGATCCGCTTTTATGCGTAAGCGCCTCGCGGGCGGCTTTGACTCCATCAAATACGCCGTCAGCCATTTGCGTGCCTCTAGTCGGGCGAGATTCCTCGAATGCTCCGCCACCGTTTAAAGACCAGTTGTAGTCGCTAAGAGGTGCCTGTTAGAGAAGCTCGGTTGTCGATCTCGATTTGTATGTGCGAGCTTCAAATCCACGTTCATCGCGGTGTGCCTCTATAGCCAGCGGACGACGTGTAGCAATGATAGCCACCGCTCGCCGCACAAGGCAGGTGCTCAATTATGGTGTGAGGATGCAGAGCGCGTCGATGCGATGCGATGGAAATCGAGCTCTGATGTTGTCGCAAAATTTACATTCCAGTGGGTCCAAATTTCTCTGGGCCGGTCAAATGCCCAGATTCATCCGCCTTGGCGCGGCATCACTATTTGGTCCGTTCCTGGCACATAGGTCACATTCGTCTAACGCTGGAGAGACGCGCTGTGGCGTATGGTGCTTCCGACAGTCCGCAAGAGCATCGCGCATGACCCGAAAGCAGCCGCCGTTCCCCGTCCCTGCCATCCGTGTCAGTTTCGGCGGCACGCCTGCAACCACCGGCAAGGGCACCATCTTCCAGGTTCTTATTTTAGTTCTTACGGCGACGACTCTTTCGGCCTGCTCTCGAGACCAATACGGCAACGGCAATGACGGCAGCACTAGCAGCAGCGGCGGCAGTGGCAGTAGTGGCAGCAGTAGCAGTAGCAGTAGCAGCAGCAGCAGTAGTGGCAGTAGTGGGAGCAGCAGTAGCGGCGGCGGCAGTGGAAGCGGCAGCAGTAGCAGCAGTAGCAGCAGTGGTAGCAGTGGTAGCAGTAGCAGCAGTGGTAGCAGCAGCAGCAGCGGTGCCACTTTCGCCTACGTTGTCAACCCCGGGAATAGTACGGTTTCGATCTGTGCTGTGAATGAGCCGGATGGTTCGCTGGGTACCTGCACGGCCTCAAGCGGAAACGGGAGCTTCAACGTGCCGGAAGCCATTACCATTAATTCGATGGCAACAATCGCCTACATCGCGAACTTCACCACCAACCTGATAGCCATTTGCCCGATCGCTAGCGACGGACTATTTGGCACCTGTACGACGGCCGCGGACCCCACCTTTTCGGACATGGACGGAATCACCCTCAATTCGTCCGGCGATTATCTGTACGCCGCCAATTTCCTCAGTGGCACCGGCGGGGATGGGTCGGTGTCCATTTGCCCGGTCAATCTGGACGGCTCGCTAGCTGCCTGCGTAAGTTCCGGCAACATGGGCGGCTTACTCGCAACTCCGCAACTGGTAGGGATAAGTCCGGGCGACGCGACGCATTTGTATTCTTCAGGAAGCGACAATCAGCTATCAATGACGATTTGCGACATCGCTGCCAGCGATGGCTCGCTGAGCGCCTGCACGGCGCTGTCCGGATCCGGTCCTGCTCCCAATCCCGGATTTGACTTTCCGGAGGGCATAGGCTTCAACGCGCTAGGGACGATTGCTTACATTGGCAACGTAGGTAGCAGTGCCACTATCAGTAGCTACGTATCCATCTGCCCTGTCATTGATGGCACCTTCGACGATTGCACCATCACCGAGGGCAATGGGACTTTCAATTTTACTTCGATGACGCAGATCGGATTGTTCATTTCTAGAGCAACTCAATTCGCGTACGTGCCCAACAACAACAGTAATACCGTCTCCATCTGCCCCATCAACCCGGATGGTTCCTTGGGAACCTGCACAACCAATAATGGCGGAGGCACCTTCAATCAACCGGACGCCGTCTTCCTGGCAGTGGTGCCGGGGTTGTGACCGACGTATCTGGCCGTCGGCATCCAGACGGCCGGGTAGTCATCGCAGTGGCCGACAATGGTCCGGGTGTCGCGGCCGATCAGCGCGACAGGATATTCGTGCCTTTCTTTACGACCAAGCGTCAAGGCAGCGGCGTCGGACCGACGCTAGTCCGGCAAATCGCCACAGCTCACGGTGCGACGGTTGATGTCGCGCAGACGCCTGGCGCGGGTCGACCTTCAGCTTGAGATTCTGACGCTTGCCTTCACGTTATGGCGAGGCGGCGAAAAGCGGGGACTTTCACGAAATCGATTAGCACCGCGAATGCGGCGGCGCCAGCGAGTGAACCCATGACTATCACGATAGGCAGAGCGCTCATCGCGATACCCATCACCGACAAGGTTGTGGCAATCAGGATATCCACGCCCGAGGACGCCAAGACGTAGTTGCCAGGGCGGGATGACCAAAGGCGCCGACGCTCGCGGTTATTGTAGGTGGTGGCCTGGTTGCCGAAGACGATTGCCACAAACGCAAGCGTTCTCAGGGTATTCAAATCCATGTTCATGACGTATTTGCCGTACGCCAGGATGGCTGTGCAAAAAGCAAGCTCGCCGATTCCCATCAACGCGCCTGCAATGGTCAGGCTGCGTATTTTCCACGCGTTCGGGCTCGGCGAGGCCCGCACGCGATCCGTGGTCAGAGACATCCCGAGAAAGTCGCCCGTGATCATGATGATGACCATCAGCATTGGCGTGAGAATGGCATGTCCGGTCATGATCAATGCCACGCCCAGGAACAGTACCTGCACAATTTTTTTCGTAATGGAATTCAATGTGTAAGTGAGGATGCGCTGGAACGTCAGGCGCCCTTCCTTGACCGCTGCAACGATTCCCTCCAGACCCGGCTTGGTGAGCACCATGCCGGCCGCGGATTTGGCGACGTCGGTTGCGGTCGAGACGGCGATACCGATTTGGGCTTGCCTGAGTGCAGGCGCGTCGTTTGCCCCATCGCCGCACATTCCCACGACGTGATTGCCGCTCTGGAAAGCCTTGACGAGTTTGTACTTGTCTTCCGGCAACACGCCAGCATAGACAGAGAATTGTTCCGGTCGCGCGTCGGCAGCAATTCCGGGTGGCGAAACAGCGCCCTTGAGCCCCACGGCGCGAGCGACAATGGCAGCAGTGGCCGGCGCATCGCCTGTGACCATGATGGTGCGTACGCCCAGAGCTTGTAGGGCGCTTACGAGGCTGGGAGAATCCGCCCGTGGGGGATCGCTCAAAGCGATGAGCCCGATCATTTTCATCGCCCCTAAGGGCCCGCCGGCGACCGCGAGAACCCGATACCCTTTATTCTCGAGATCTTTTGCGGCACTGGCGGCGCCAGCCTCAACGGGCGCCAGTCCGACTATCGCCGAAAAGGCTCCCTTGGACACGCGCTGCGGCGCACCTTTGGCGTCTGTAAAGGTGGCCTCGGATCGCTTGTTTGCTGGATCGAAAGGTGTGAAGGCGGTCAGATGCATCGTCTCCGGGATCTTCTTTGCCGCGGCTGCCGAACGAATTGCCGCATCGACCGGGTCCTGGCCACCATCAGAACTCGCCATCGCGGCCAGCGCGAGCACATGCGCTTCATCGAACCCGGATTGCGGTTGGACGCTGGTCACGATCAGCTCGTTTTGGGTCAATGTGCCGGTCTTATCGGCGCACAACACGTCCATCGATGCCGCCTCATCGACGGCCGAAAGGCGGGTCGGTAGCACCCCAAGCTTCGCCAACGCCCGCGCGCCCAGCGCGGAGGCGAGTGTAAAAGTGGCGGGCAGCGCCACCGGAATGGAAGCAAGAATGGCAGTCAGCGCCAGCGGAATGATCTCGACCAGCGGCATCGCGAGAAAATACGCGTAGCCGATCATCAAAAGAATAATGACCCCATTGCAGGCCACCAGATTTCGAACGACGCGAAAAACTGCCTTTTGCTGCGAGCTTTCAACATGGGCGGTGCGCACCAGCTCGGCGCTGCGGCCGAATTTTGTCCGCGAGCCGGTTGCCGTCACCTCGGCGACTGCCTCACCCCGTCTGACCAAAGCTCCCGCGTATGTTTGTACGCCGCCACCGGCCTCGATAGGCACTGACTCTCCGGTCAGCATTGATTGGTCGAGCAGAATTTCTCCGGTAGAGATACGCACGTCCGCCGCGACCACGGCACCCAATGATAGCTTTATCACGTCGCCCTGAACGAGATCAGCCGCCGGCACCGTTTTCCATGCGTCGTCGCGTCGCACACATGCGCTTAATGCAAGGCGGGATTTCAGGGCGGCCAACGTGGCCTGAGCCCGGCTCTCCTGGAAGAAACCTAGAACTGCATTGAAAATCAGCAGCAACGCGATGATCGCGGCTTCCGCAAATTTGCCCAGAGCGAGCTCGACCACAATGGCCGCCTCGAGCATCCAGGGAACCGGCGCCCAGAACTTGGCAAATGCCATCCGCAGCGGGTGCAACGCAATGTCTGGCAACGAGTTCGGCCCGGAGTTCTTCAGGCGAGTTTGTGCCTCCGAGGCAGTAAGACCGCCGGTAGGGGTCGGCTCACCGACAACTCCCACTGTTGCAGGAGCGGCGCTCAACGCCGCGAGCTCATGCAATAATTGAGATGTGCAACCAGGTGAGGCCTCGGGGAATCGTCAGGTGCACGCGAATGGCGACTCTGCCCGGTACCTTCGCGGCAGCACCGTTAGCGGCCAACCCTGCGCGTTTATGTAGCAGGCGTCTGTGCGGCACCGTACCCGGCTGGGGTTTTTGTCATGGCTCGACTTCAAGACTAGACTTGGGGTGACTACCGTCGCTGCACCAATGCATAACATGGGCGCAGTTCCGCAGCCGGTCTTCCACCAGAATCACTCCGGGCATGAGGGTGAGCTGACCATCTTGATGCCGTGCCTCAACGAGGCGGAAACGATCGCCGACTGCATCGGCAAGGCCCAAGGCTTTCTCGCCGCCGGCGGAATTACCGGCCAGGTATTGATCGCCGACAATGGCAGCAGCGACGCATCGTCCGCGATCGCGATCGCGATCGCGACGCGGCTCGGCGCGCGTGTCGTGCAGGTCCAGCACCGCGGCTATGGGAGCGCGCTTTTGGGCGGGATTCGGGCAGCTCGCGGGCGCTATATCGTCATGGGTGATGCCGACGGCAGCTATAATTTTGGAAGGCTCGAAGAGTTCGTCGCCAAGCTGCGCGATGGCGCCGATCTCGTCATGGGAAATCGCTTTCGAGGAGGAATACGTCCGGGCGCCATGCCATTCCTACACCGCTACCTGGGCAATCCGGTACTGTCGCGGCTTGGTCGCCTCTTCTTTGGAGCCTCGGTGGGCGATTTACACTGTGGTTTGCGTGGATTCAATCGCGACTCGATACATCGAATCGATCTGCAATCCACCGGCATGGAATTCGCGAGCGAAATGGTCGTCAAATGCGCGCTTAACCGGCTGCAGATCGCTGAAGTTCCCACTACGCTTGCCCCGGCCGGCCGCAGTCGCCCGCCGCACCTGTGAACCTGGCGCGACGGCTGGCGTCATCTGCGATTTCTGCTGATCTATTGCCCACGGTGGCTGTTTCTGTACCCGCGGCTCGCCATGGCAGGGCTCGGCGCGTTTCTGCTGTTATGGTTGGTCGCTGGCGGCCGGCGAGTTTTTGGCGTGGAATTCGATATTCATACCATGCTGGCGCCGGATGCGGCGCAGCGCGTTTCCAGGTTTTTCGATACGCATAACAAAGGAAGGTAGCCTATGCGGACCACCGGCGTTGTTGGGTTGAAGAGATTTGCAAAAGGGTTGTTGCTGGCGGCCGTCGCGATGCTAGCGAGCTTGTTCGTCGACGAGGCCTGGGCCGCAGCCGCCAGAATTCCGGTGCGTGTCGTCGTTGTCACCACCTTTGAGCTGGGGCAGGACAGCGGCGATGCGCCGGGGGAATTTCAATACTGGGTCGAACGCCTGCCGCTCACGCAGACGCTGGCGTTTAGAGTGGGTCAACGCGCGCTGCGCTACAATGCGGCCAAGCAGGTACTCGGGATCGTCGTCGGTAGCGGTTCGATCAACAGCTCCGCCTCGATCATGGCGCTCGGCTTGGACCCGCGCTTTGACCTGTCGAAAGCCTACTGGATCGTTGCCGGCATCGCCGGAATCAATCCAAACACCGGATCGGTGGGATCGGCGGCCTGGGCCGAGTGGGTGGTCGATCGCGATTTGACTCACGAGATCGATGCGCGCGAGATTCCTGCGGACTGGTCCACTGGCCTGATCCCGCTGACGCGCAGCCGTCCGTTCCAGGACCCGCCACCGCCGCCGGGAATCTTCAGCCCTAATGCGTATCACCTAAACAGCGGCCTGGTCGATTGGGCCTATAAGCTCACGGCGAACGTGCAGCTCGATGACAGCGCGGATCTGCAGGCTATCCGGGCGCAATATGTCGGTCAGCCCGAGGCGAGGCGTCCGCCCCACGTGATGAAGGGCGACGAGGTGTCGGCCAACGATTGGTGGGTCGGCGCACTGATGAACAAGTCCGCCGAGGAGTGGATGGCGTACTGGACGGGAGGCAAGGGAATATCAGCCACCACGGCGATGGAAGACTGCGGCGTGATTCATTCGCTGCAGTTGCTGTCGCAGGCGAGACGCGTCGATGCACAACGCGTGCTGGTGCTGCGCACGGCTGCCAACTATTCCGCGCCGGCACAGGGCCAAACGGCGGCTGAACTCATCGCCAGCGAGTCGTCGAGCGATAGCGCGACGCATTTATCGGCTTACATCCCTGCGCTTGAAGCCGCTTACCGGGTGGGATCCCCTGTGGTCGACACGCTATCGTCGAATTGGGCCCAGTACGCATCGCGCCTTCCAAGCGCTGCGCCCTGAGCGCCCACCGCCACATGCCGTGGCGTTACAGGGACGAGCGATGGCGCTGGCCCGACTAACCCAACCTCTGCTGTCTGTCACGCCAACGCAGCGTCGCTACAATGTTGATAACCAAGAAGATTTAATTCTGGCAGGACGCATCGAATGCCAGCAACGCCTCCCTGGTGCGCGGCCTGGTGTTCGAGGGGAGAGTAAACTCGCGGCTGGATGCGGGCCTATGCGCCAAGACAATGAGCGGGAGTGGCAGTCGATGACTCGTCTGTTCCTGGCTGTGCTGTTGATGGGTGCCGCCGGCGTTGCGCAAGCGGACTCATTCCAGTGCGGGAACGCGGTGGTGGGTAGCGGCGACACGCGCGATCAGGTGTCGGCAAAGTGCGGTAATCCCTCCAACATCGAGCGCGGCACGGCTTTCGTGCCGTCGGTGGCCTGGGTCAATGGTGTTGCGGTGTCGGCCGGTAATACGCTGATCGAAGTGCCGGTGGAGTTGTGGCTGTACAACTTCGGTCCGACCAAGCTGATGCACCGCGTGCGCTTTGAAAGCGGAAGAGTGGTTGCGATCGAGACACTCGGCTACGGCTACGCCCCGGCGAGCGGCTGAGGCGAGTGGCTGAGGCGAGCGCAGCGTTTCTTAGTTGTTACGGTTGATTTCAGCGCGAGTTAACATGTCGCATAATCATGGAGGATCACCATGTCGGGGAAAAAGCTGATTTCTGCGTGCGCGCTCGGCGCCGCAACCGTGGTGCTGGCGTATGCGGCGGATGTTCCGCAGCTCAACGTCAAGCTGGGACTGTGGGAGATTGCCACGCACCCGCAAGTCAACGGCAGCCTGCCGATAACGGACGACCAACTGGCAAAACTACCGCCGGATCAACGTGCCAAGTTTGAAGCGGCGATGCAGGCGGCGGTCGCGCGCGGGGCGCAACCGCGACTATTCAAGGAGTGCATGACGGCGGAGAAGCGCTCGCGTGGCTTTGACGCCGGCAGCGACCAGTCGAAGACCAACTGCCAGGTGACGCTGGTCACCAATAATGCCAACGAATTCGAGTCGCATCGTGAATGTGTCACTGACGACGGCAAGCAATCCACCAGCGTGCATTTCCGCGCCGTCAGCCCGGATCATGTGGCCGGGACCGTCAACGTGCTCATTTCTCATGGCGCCAAGACCATGACGGTCAACAGCACCATGGAAGGCAAGTGGCTCGGCGCCGATTGCGGCAGCGTCAAGGATATAGAGATGGAGAAAACCGCCCCCTGAATCAAGTAATTCCTGACGGCCGGAGCGGCATGGGGCACGCGGCCACAACGATCGTGTGCTGCCTGCTGGCGGTATTCTGCGAAGGCATCGACCTGCAGGCCGCCGGTGTCGCAGCCGGCGGCATAATCCCGGAATTTAAACCCAGCCCCGACCAGATCGGGACATTCTTCAGCGCCAGCACATTCGGGCTGTTTCTCGGCGCGTTGATCGGTGGCCGACTATCGGACTCGATCGGCCGCAAGCGCGTGGTGGTCACGTCGATAGCCCTGTTTGGCCTGTTTTCATTGCTGACACCGCTGGCCCGGGACATGCCGACGCTTTCCTGGGCCCGGTTTTTCACCGGCCTGGGGCTGGGCGGCGCATTGCCGAATCTCATTGCGCTGGTCAATGAAAGCAGCGCGCCTGATCGGCGCAATGCCAACGTCGCACTTGCCTATAGCGGTGCACCATTCGGCGGCGCGCTCGCAAGCCTGATCAGCATGTCGCTGGAATCGTCGCACTGGCGCTGGATATTCGTGGCTGGCGGTGTCGCACCGCTGATCCTGGCGCCGATCATGCTGGCGATGCTGCGCGAATCGCCGGCATTTGCCGGCACGCATGAGCGCAGCAGCGTGTTCGCCATTTTCGCCTCCGGCCGCGCGACACCGACGCTGCTGCTCTGGGTCAGCTTCTTTCTTGGCCTGCTGATGCTGTATCTGCTGTTGAGCTGGCTGCCGACGCTGCTGGTCGGCAATGGCATGACCAAGCCGCAAGCGGCGGCGGCGCAGATTGCATTCAATGTCGGCGGTGGCCTGGCGGCGCTGCTGATGGGTACACTGCTCGAAGGGCGGCTGCGGCGGGCCGCAGTTCTCACGACGTTCGTGGCACTGCCGCTGCTGATCCTGTTGCTCAGCCGGGCGCCGCCATTGTTCAGCCTGACGGTGCTGATCGTGTTCGCACTCGGCTGCGCGGTCATTGCGGCGCAGGCGTTTCTGTATGCGGTAGCGCCGGCGTGTTATCCAACCTCGATCCGCGGTCTGGGCGTCGGCGCCGCAGTCGCGGTCGGCCGCATCGGCTCAATCGTGGGACCGAAACTCGCCGGGCTGCTCAAGGCAGCCGGACACAGTTACTCTCAATTGCTGACCGATCTGTTGCCGATCGTCGTGCTGGGCAGCATGACCGCAATTGCGCTGGCCTGGTATACGCAAAGATCCACGCCGGTGGCCGAGGTCTGATGCCGGCGCGCAGCCGTGCACTCACGAGCGACGTCACAGCAGGTTGTTAGGCCAGATCATCGTGCGCCACATATGCGCCACCGGCGAATTGTCGAATCCGAGTCCTTCAGACGGCTGCCTGAAGTGGCGGCCGATCACATCGGTGAATTCCTCCGGATCGACCACCACGTCGGGATCGAAGGCATAGGCATCGTTCAAGGTGATCAGCCGCGCGCTCATGTACCAGCGATGTTTCCTGGCTTCATCGTAGGCCTGACGTATGTAAGCCGAGGGCACGTACTCCGGTCCGAAATATTCCCGGTAGGCTTCCGGGTAGCCGTAGCCGACCGCCTCGTCGGGAAAGAACCGCAAGGCCTGGTGATTGCGCACCGCCCAGCTGATTTCCTCGCTGACGTAGGGCTCGATCAGCTGCGCGCCCCAATAGCCGTGATCGGTGCGGATCAGGGCGCCATTGGCGATGTCGTGCAGCAGGCAGCCGAGCACGATCTTTTCATCGCATCCGGATCGCAGCGCCAGCCTGGCACTTTGCAGCAGGTGATTGCGCGTGAACGTGGTGAATCGAAGCCGGAAGAAATCCAGCAGCTGCGGTCGGTCTGGCATCTTCGGCAATAGCGGGTTGTCGCCCATCATGAACACGCAGTCGGGGCCGAGCTGGGCCAGCATCTCGCGTTCCAGTTCCGGGTGTTCGCGACCGAGGTTGGCGATCGGGTGCGGCAGGATCAGGCGGCGACGGCCGCCCTGCGCAGCGCTGGTGGGTTGCGGCTGGCTGCTGCTCGAATTCGTGGTCATGACACTGGTATTTCCGTGTGGGCGACTGCAGGACATTATGAACCAGCGCGAGCGCGGCCGGTGGACTGCGCAGACGCGAATGCCGGCGCTATGATGCGCAGCCCGCCGCACTCGAACCCAAGGGAACGCCTATGAATCTGAAAGACGCCAGCCTGCTCAGGAGCCAATGCTACATCGATGGCAAATGGGTCGCCGCCGACAGCGGGACTGTGCGCGAGGTGCACAACCCGGCCACCGGAGAGCTCCTGAGCACCGTGCCTTACGCCGGGGTCGCTGAGACACGGCGCGCCATCGAGGCGGCCAGCCGCGCTTTCGGGCCGTGGCGTGCGATGACCGCGGACGAGCGGGCCAAAATATTGCGGCGATGGTACGAGCTGATGATGGCGAATCAGGACGATCTGGCCTGCCTGATGACCAGTGAGCAGGGCAAGCCGCTGTCCGAGTCGCGCGGCGAGATCGGCTATGCGGCGTCCTTCATCGAGTGGTTTGCGGAAGAGGCGCGTCGTGTCGGCGGCGACGTCATCGCTTCGCCCTGGGCCGACAAACGCATCGTCGTCCTGCGCGAGCCGGTCGGCGTCTGCGCCGCGATCACGCCTTGGAATTTTCCGGCGGCGATGATTACCCGCAAGGCAGCGCCGGCGCTGGCCGCGGGCTGCACCATGATCATCAAGCCGGCGCTGCAGACGCCGCTGTCGGCGCTGGCGATGGCCGAGCTCGCAGCTCGCGCCGGCGTGCCGGCCGGCGTGTGCAGTGTCGTGACCGGGGATTCGCGTGCCATCGGTGGCGAGCTCACCAGTCATCCATCGGTTCGTAAGCTGAGCTTTACCGGCTCGACTGAAACCGGCCGCGTGCTGGCGGCGCAGTGCGCGCCGACCGTGAAACGCATGTCGCTCGAGCTCGGCGGCAATGCGCCGTTCATCGTGTTCGATGATGCCGACATCGACGCCGCGGTCGAGGGGGCGATGATTTCGAAGTACCGCAATACCGGACAGACCTGCGTGTGCGCGAACCGGCTGCTGGTTCAGGACGGAGTTTACGACGCGTTCGCGCACAAGCTGGCCGCCGCGGTGGCGAAGCTCAAGGTCGGCAACGGCATGGAACCTGGAGTGGAGCAGGGGCCGCTGATCGATGCGGCCGCGCTGGCCAAGGTGGAGGAACTGGTGGGCGATGCCGTGAGCCAGGGCGCACGCGCAATCACAGGTGGCCGCCGGCACGCGCTCGGGCGAACCTACTACCAGCCCACGGTACTGGCGGACGTACGCTCGACGATGCGTCTGGCGCGCGAGGAGGTATTTGGACCTGTTGCGCCATTGTTTCGCTTTACACGCGAGGCGGACGCAATTTGTATGGCGAATGACACAGAATTTGGACTGGCTGGGTACTTCTACGCGCGCGATGTGGGGCGCGTCTGGCGTGTTTCGAGCGCACTGGAGTGCGGTATAGTCGGCATCAACACCGGACTGATCAGCACGGCGGTGGCGCCATTTGGCGGCGTGAAGCAGTCCGGCGTTGGGCGCGAAGGCTCACGCTATGGCATCAATGAATATCTCGACCTCAAGTACCTGTGCATGGGCGGCATCGCCTAGCGGCAACCTTTGGGCTGCGCATATACTCAGCGCTGCGCGACGATCGAATGCCATGACTGACGAGCGCTGGTTTCCAGTGGAGCGGCAGCGACGACCTTGTTGATTCCGGTTCCTGCTCGGCCTGAAAGGTGCAACCCCCGCATCACTGCGCCGAACTTGCAAGGTAACGGGCGCCGCTCCATTTTTTTTCAGCTCATGCAGCGATGGGCAACCCCAGCTCGCGCGCCACTGCCGGGTGTACCACGGTACCGCGCACGATATTCAGACCCGCGGCCAGTCCGGCATCCTCCGCGGTGGCACGCTCCCAGCCTTTATCCGCCAGCGCTTTGACATAGGGCAACGTCGCGTTGTTGAGCGCGAAAGCCGACGTGCGCGGCAGGGCGCCCGGCATGTTGGTGACGCAATAATGAATGATGCCGTCGACCACGTAGACCGGCGCCGCGTGCGTGGTGGGCCTGCTGGTCTGGAAGCAGCCGCCCTGATCGATCGCGATGTCGACCACCACCGATCCTGGGCGCATGCGCTTGATCATGGCGGCGGTCACCACTTTCGGCGCCGCGGCTCCCGGCAGCAGCACCGCACCAATCACCAGGTCGGCTTCGGCGATCGCCTTCTCGATGGTGTCCGCAGTGGAGAACAACGTGCGCACGCCACCGTGGAACTGGCGGTCCAACTCGCGCAGCCGACGGATCGAGCGATCGATTGCGGTGACGTCGGCACGCAGGCCATGCGCCATCTCGATGGCGTTGGTGCCGGCGACTCCGGCGCCGATGACGACCACTTTCGCGGGCGTCACGCCGGGCACGCCGCCGAGCAATACCCCGCGCCCGCCGTTGCCCTGTTGCAGATACTGGGCGCCGACCTGGATCGACATGCGACCCGCCACTTCGCTCATCGGCATCAGCAGCGGCAGCGAACCGTCGCTTGCGGTCACGGTCTCGTAGGCAATCGCGACGCATTGTGATTTGACCAGCCCCTCGGCCTGGGCGCGATCCGCGGCCAGATGCAGGTAGGTGAACAGCACCTGGTCGCGCCGCAGGCGCGCGCATTCACTCAGCTGCGGCTCCTTCACTTTGACGATCAGCTGCGAGTCCCTGAAAACGACATCGGCGGTGGGGGCGATGCCGGCGCCCGCATTGCGGTAGTTCTCATCGCTGCAATCAATCCCGGCACCAGCGCCGCTCTGCACCAGCACCTCATGGTCGCCCGCGACCAGTTCGCGTACCGCGGCCGGCACCAGCCCGACGCGATATTCATGAACCTTGATTTCCTTGGGGACGCCGATGCGCATGTTGCTCTCCAGTATCTGGCGGTGCGGACGTGAAGGCCGATAAGCCATTGTGACGCTAGGGCGTGGCAGCCGATTGCAAATTGGGGCACAAAATGGCATCGCAACGGCAGATTATTGCGTATTAATGGTGTATGTTAAATGGATATGCAGCTAGATCGCTCAGATCGCAAGATCCTCCGCGAGCTCCAGCGCGACGCCAGGCAGTCCAATGCGGCGCTCGCAGCCGGCGTGGGCCTGTCGGAATCCGCCTGCCTGCGACGGGTGCGGCTGCTCGAGCAGGCCGGGGTCATCGAGCGTTACACCGCCATGCTCAGCGCTCCCAAGGTCGGCATCACGGTCGGCTTCATCATCCGCATTACGCTCAAGGGACAGACCGATCGCGATCTGGGTGCGTTCGAGCAGGCGGTGCAGGCGGTTGCGGAAGTCACCGAGTGCGATCTGACCACCGGCGGCTCGGACTATGTGCTGCGAGTGGTGGCGCGTGATGCCGCCGACTTCGAGCGGCTGCACAGCAAGGTCCTGACCAAGTTGCCCGGGGTGGCGCGCGTAGACTCGAGCTTCGTACTGCGCTCGGTGGTAAAGAATGCCGGCTTGCCGATCGACGGCTGATAGTAACAAATGAAACCAGTGTATAATCCCCGGGACACGGGACCGATGGACTGCACGAGTACGGGGGCGTTTTATGGGCCAGGATCTGTACGACAATCCGCTCGGTACCGACGGCTTCGAGTTCGTCGAGTTCACCTGCCCGGATCCGCAGGCCCTGGGCCAGTTGTTCGAAGCCATGGGCTTCACCGCGGTGGCCCGCCATCGTTCCAAGAATGTACTGCGCTACAAGCAGGGTGACATCGACTTCATCCTGAACATGGAGCCGCACGGTCAGGCAGCCGAGTTTCGCGGCGCCCACGGTGCATCGATCAATGCCATGGCGTTTCGGGTGCGCGATGCCGCCGCGGCGCTGCGGCTCGCACTGCAACGCGGCGCCAGGCAGGCCACCGGTTCGATCGGGCCGATGGAGCTGAACATCCCGGTGATCGAAGGCATCGGCGGCTCCTTTTTGTACCTGGTCGACCGCTACGGGGCGCAGGAAATCTATGACGTGGACTTCGTGGCAATCCCGGGGGCCGCCGAGCGCGAGCAGGCCGGCAGCGCCGGCCTCACGTACATCGATCACCTGACGCATAACGTCAATCGCGGCAATATGAAGACCTGGGCTGATTTCTATCAGCGGGTGTTCAATTTCCGCGAGATCCGCTATTTCGACATCGAGGGTAAGGTCACCGGCCTGTTCTCCAAGGCCATGACCAGTCCGGACGGCAAGATCCGCATTCCGCTCAATGAGAGCCAGGACGACAAATCGCAGATCGAGGAATTCCTGCACGCCTACAAAGGCGAGGGTATCCAGCACGTGGCACTGGGGACCGGGGACATCTACGCTACCGTCGATCGCATGCGCGCGCGCGGCGTGAAGTTTCAGGATACGCCCGACTCTTATTATGAGGCGCTGGACCAGCGCGTGGCCGGCCACGGCGAGGAACTCGCGCGCCTGCGCGAGCGGCGCATTCTGATCGACGGCGCGCCGACGCAAGGCCAGGGCCTGCTGCTGCAGATTTTCACCCAGAATGCGGTCGGCCCATGCTTCTTCGAAATCATTCAGCGCAAGGGCAATGAGGGTTTTGGCGAAGGCAATTTCAAGGCGCTGTTCGAATCGCTGGAGCTCGATCAGGTGCGCCGCGGCGTGCTGTCGCTCGGCCCGGGGACCGGCGAGGGCTCATGAACAGCACCGTGGAAGCGCGGTTGCGCGAGGCCGAGCTGTCATACCAGAGCGGCTTCGGCAATTATTTCGCGAGCGAAGCGCTGGCCGGTGCCTTGCCGGAGCAGAACTCGCCGCAGCGCTGTCCCTATGGGCTGTACGCGGAACAACTGTCGGGCACGGCATTCACAGCACCGCGCAGCGTCAACCGGCGTTCCTGGCTGTACCGGATCCGCCCAGCGGTGATGCATCACCCGTTCCGGCCCACGGATCAGGACCGCATCTGCGGCGATTTTTCGCAAGGCGTGACGCCGCCAAACCAGATGCGCTGGGACCCAATGCCGATACCGGAGACAGCGGCGGATTTCCTCGATGGACTGGTGACGCTGGCCGGCAACGGCGATCCGCAGCTGCAGAGCGGCTGCGCGATCCACGTTTATGCCGCCAACCGCGCGATGACGCAGCGCGCGTTCTACAGCGCCGACGGCGAACTGCTGATCGTGCCGCAGCAGGGGCGCCTGCTGCTCACCACCGAACTCGGGCGGCTGGCAGTGGAGCCGCTGGAGATCGCGGTCATTCCGCGCGGACTGCGCTTTCGCGTCGAGCTGCGCGATGCAGCCGCGCGCGGCTACGTATGCGAAAACTTCGGCGCCGCGTTTCGCTTGCCGGACCTGGGTCCGATTGGCTCGAACGGGCTCGCCTGCGAGCGCGATTTTCGTACGCCCGTGGCCTGGTACGAAGACCGGCCGCAGCGGCACGAACTGGTCGCAAAATTCTTGGGCCGGCTGTGGACGGCGCAGATGGATCACTCGCCGTTCGACGTCGTGGCGTGGCGCGGCAATCTGGCGCCATACAAGTACGATCTTCGCCGCTTCAACACCATCGGCTCGATCAGCTTCGATCATCCCGATCCGTCGATATTCCTGGTGCTGCAGTCCATCACCGACACGGCGGGTGTGGACGCGGTGGATTTCGCCGTGTTTCCCCCGCGCTGGCTCGCGATGGAGCATACGTTCCGCCCGCCGTGGTTCCATCGCAATGTCGCCAGCGAATTCATGGGACTGATCGAGGGGAAATACGATGCCAAGGCCGAAGGTTTCCTGCCCGGAGGCGCCTCACTGCACAATTGCATGAGCGGACACGGACCGGATGCCGCGACGGTCGACAGCGCCAGCGCTGCCGATACCAGCCGGCCCGAGCACATCAGCGGCACCATGGCTTTCATGTTCGAGACTCGCTGCGTGATCCGGCCGACGCGCTACGCGCTCGAATCGGCGCTGCTGCAAAGCGACTATTCCGAGTGCTGGCAGGGGCTGCCGAAGCGCTTCGATCCGCAGCGGCGCTGAGCAGCGGCGATGGCGCTGAACGAAACGCACGACCCGCAACTGCGCAGCTGGGTCGCTGCCGCCAACGCCGCCGGCGCCGATTTTACCCTGCAGAACCTGCCCCTGGGCGTATTCCGGCGCGCCGGCAGCAGCGAGGCGTTTCGCGGCGGAGTCGCGATCGGCGATCAGATTGTCGACCTCGCAGCGGCGCTGCAGGCCGGCGTACTGGACGCCCCGATGGCGGCTGCGCAACCGGTAATGAATGAATTCATGGCGGCGGGACCTGCCGCCTGGTCGGCGCTGCGCCTGGCGCTGTCGCGCGCGCTGCGCTCGGGCTCACCGCAACAGGCGGCGTTACAACCGTGCCTGCTGCCACAGGCCGAGGCGCAATTCGCGTTGCCGGCGCGCATCGGTGATTACACCGACTTCTACACCTCGATCTATCACGCGACCGCAGTCGGAAAATTGTTTCGGCCCGACAATCCGCTGCTGCCCAATTACAAATGGATGCCGATCGCCTACCACGGTCGTTGCTCATCGATTGCCATTTCCGGACAGCAGTTCCAGCGGCCTTGGGGCCAGATCCTCGCCGCTGGCGAGGCAACGCCGATGCTCGCTCCGAGCCAGCGACTGGACTACGAACTTGAACTCGGCGTGTTCATCGGACGCGGCAATGTGCTGGGAACGCCCATCGCCATCGAGAGTGCCGAGTCGAACGTGTTCGGCCTGTGCCTGCTCAACGACTGGTCGGCGCGTGACCTGCAGGCCTGGGAGTACCAGCCGCTCGGGCCATTTCTCGGCAAGAACTTCGCCACCACGATTTCGCCCTGGATCGTCACTCTCGAAGCCCTGGAACCGTACCGCGTGCCCTGGACCCGGCCCGCCGCGGATCCACAGCCGCTCCCGTACCTGGATTCGCCGCAGCTGCGCCGCACCGGCGCGATCGACATTGAACTCGAGTGCCTGCTGCAGACCGAGGCCATGCGCCGCTCGGGACAGGCTCCATGCCGTCTGTCGCGCAGCAACTTCAGGCACGCCTACTGGAACATTGCGCAGATGGTGGCGCATCACACTGTTAACGGCTGCAACCTGCTGCCGGGTGATCTGCTCGGTACCGGCACGCAATCGGGTCCGCCGGCGGCCGAGGCCGGTTCACTGCTGGAGCTGTCGGCCGGTGGTAAACAACCGCTGACCTTGCCCGACGGGGAGACGCGGCGCTTTCTGCAGGACGAGGACGCGGTGATCATGCGCGGCTGGTGTGAGCGCGAGGGCGCGGCGCGTGTCGGATTTGGTGAGCTGGTGGGACGCGTGCAAAAGCACGTGGGTTGAAGCCGCGATGCTAAAGCTACACGGTTACTTTCGCAGCTCGGCGGCCTTCCGGGTGCGCATCGCGCTTAACTACAAGCAGCTGGCATACGAGTCGATACCGGTGCATCTGCTGCGCGACGGGGGCGAGCAGCACGGCGCAAGCTTCAGGCAGCGCAATCCCGCGCGCCAGGTGCCGGTACTTGAAGACGGCACGCTGACGCTGACGCAGTCACTGGCGATCATCGAGTATCTGGAGGAGACCCATCCGACGCCGGCACTGTTGCCGCGCGACGCCCCGGGACGTGCCCGGGTGCGCGCGCTGGCATTGAGCATCGCCTGTGACATCCATCCGCTCAACAATTTGCGTGTGATGCGCTACCTGAAGTCGCCGCTGGAGATCGACGAACCGCGCCGCGGCGAATGGTCGCGCCACTGGATAGCACTCGGTTTTGCAGCGCTCGAAGCCACGCTGGCGCAGTGGGATACCACTGGCGATTACTGTTACGGCGATGCGCCGACCGTGGCCGATTGCTGCCTGGTACCGCAGGTGTTCAATGCGCAGCGCATAAATTGCCCGCTCGACCCATATCCCATCATCGGGCGTATTTATGAGCATTGCATGCGGCAGGAAGTGTTTGCGCATGCGGCGCCGGCGGCGCAGAGCGATGCCGAGTAGCGCGCGCCGCAAATTGCGTCTGCAGGAGTACCTGCCGTATCGGTTGTCGGTCGCTGCGAATGCAGTGTCGCGGCTGATTGCGCGGGCGTATGAATCCCAATTCGGACTCAGGAATGCGCAGTGGCGCCTGCTGGCGGTGCTGGCCGATGAGGGGCCGCTGACGCAACGGATGTTGTGCGATCGCACGATCATGGACAAGGTATCGGTCATGCGCGCCGCACAGGGCCTGCTGCGCCGCGGCCTGGTCAGGCGTCTGCCCAACGCCGCGGACGGGCGCTCGCATCGCCTGTTGATGACCGCTGCCGGCAGGCGTCTGTACGACCGCATCGCGCCTCTGGCCCTGGCGTCCGAAGCGCAACTGCTCGCCGGCATTGGGCGCCGCGATGTGGTCCGCTTCGAACGGCTGTTGCGGCGGCTGGAACAGGTGGCAAGCGCACGATAGACATAAGCTCGGCATTAATTCTCTTTAATCTTCCGGCCATCTCGACTTAACGGCCCGACGACTACCCTAGCGCGGTGACAGCACAACACCTGGCGGTGCGGGCATGCCGCGCCTGCCTTCTTTTGGGTCTCGCATTGGGCGCCGGCAGCTGCAGTGTCGGCCCGGCCTATCACCATCCCGTAGTGGCGACACCTGTGGTCTGGCAAAACGTGCCGGCCGACACCAGCCCCGACTGGCCTCAAACTGACTGGTGGCACGGCTTTGGCTCCGCCCGGCTGGATGAGTATATCGCCCGCGCCCAGGCTGCTAACGACGACATTGCCGCGGCAATCGCGCGCGTACGCGAGGCCGATGCGCAGGCACGCATTGCCGGCGCGGCGTTGCTTCCTATGCTCGACGGTGGCGCCTCGGCGAGCCGCCAGCGCCAGCTGCTGCCCAACGGCCAGCCGCCGCTCTCTTATACTGAGTACACGCCGCAACTGACGGCGAGCTACGAACTCGATTTCTGGGGCAAGAACCGCGCCATCCGGAATGCGGCCCTGGACACTGCCCAGGCCAGCCGCTACGACCGTCAGGTCATCGCGCTTACGGTGGCGACCAGCGTCGCGCTGACCTACTTCGAGATACTCGAACAGCATGACCGGCTGCAGGTTGCGCGCGACGATCTCGGCAATGCGCAGCACGTGCTGGACGGCCTGGAACTCGAGCAGAAGGTCGGCATCGCGACCGCTCTCGATGTAGCGCAGCAGGCCACGACGGTCGCGACCGTGAATGCGTCGATTCCGCCGCTGGTCCAGCAGCTGCAACAGAATATCGACGCACTCGCGATCCTGGTCGGCCAGGTGCCGGAGAGCATCGATGTCAGCGACGGCAGCCTGCAACAGATCACGCTGCCAGCGCTCACCGCCGGGCTGCCCTCGGAGCTGCTGGCCCGACGCCCGGACGTGGCGGAAGCCGAGGCGCAGCTGATGGCGGCCAACGCCAATATTGCCGTGGCGCGCGCGGCGTATTTTCCCAGCATCGACCTGACGGCCAGCGGTGGTTACGCCAGTACCGCGCTAAATACATTGCTGCTGCCGCAGAGCCGCGTGTTCGCCCTCACCGCGGGCCTCACCCAGACCATCTTCGATGGTGGCGCGATTCGCGGGCAGGTCGAATATTCCCGGGCCCACTATGCCGAGCTGCTGTCGGATTATCATAAGACCGTGCTGACTGCGCTCGGCAACGTCGAGGATGCCCTGGTCGCGGTGCAGCAAACCTCGGAGCAGGAATTGAGACAGCAGGTGGCGGCCGACAAGGCGCGTCGCGCGTTCGAATTCGCGCAATACCAGATGAAGGCTGGCACCATCAACGTGCTGACGGTGTTGAATACCGAGAATGCGCTGTTTACTGCGCAGGACAGCCTGGTGCAGGTTAAATATCAGCACGTGCAGGCACTGGTGGATCTTTATCAGGCGCTCGGGGGCGGCTGGCGACAATCACAGGCGGGTCAATGAGCGGCTTTGTTGAAACTGTCAGGAGCCCAAGATATCGGCGCATCGTGCTCGGCGTCGCGGCTCTGCTGCTGGTCCTGGCAGGCTGGGTGTGGCTGTCGCGCAAGCCCGCCACGGCCGCGCTGCCGTCCGGCGGCCCGGTGGCGGTCGCGGTGGATACCGCGCTGTCCACGCGGCGCGACGTGCCGGTGTATCTGGAAGGGCTTGGAAACGTGCAGGCCTTCTATACCGCGAAAATCACTGCGCGTGTCGACGGTCAGTTGCAGCGCGTCGGTTTCGTCGAGGGTCAGCTGGTCAAGAAGGGCGATCTGCTGGCACAGATCGATCCGCGGCCGCTGCAGGCCGCGCTCGACCAGGCCACCGGCATGCAGGCCAAAGATGCGGCGCAATTGGACAGCGCCAAGCGCGATCTGGAGCGTTACACGACGCTTGCGCCGCAGGAACTGATCAGCCAGCAGGTGCTCGACACGCAGCGCGCGCAGGTGGCCCAGTTGCAGGCGCAATTGCAGGTCGACCGCGGATTGATCGACAACGCGCGCACGCAGCTGGAGTACGCAAGCATCACGGCCCCGTTCTCGGGACGCACCGGCATCCGCCTGGTGGACCCGGGCAACATCGTCCACGCCGCCGATACCACCGGCATCGTGGTGGTGACGCAGATGCAGCCGATCGCGATCATGTTCACCTTGCCCGAGGACGTGATACTGCAGATCAACCAGGCGCTGGCGGCGGGCGCAGTCGCCGTGACGGCGCTGTCGCGCGACGACCGCACGCAGCTCGATAGCGGCAGCCTGACGCTGGTTGATAACGAGATCGATCCGACCACCGGCACGGTACGCCTGAAGGCGACCTTCCCCAACGCGCGCAACACCCTGTGGCCAGGACAGTTCGTCAATGTGCGGGTATTTATGCAGTCGCGCAATGATGTCGTGACGTTGCCCAGCGCCGCGGTGGAGCATGGACCCGATGGTCTGTTCGCCTATGTGATCAAAGCCGACTCCACGGTCGAGGCGCGGCCGATCAAAACCGCCGAGGACACCGAGGGCATCACGGTTGTCACCGACGGCCTGCAAGCCGGTGAGCGCGTGGTCACCAGCAATCAGTACCGGCTGCAGCCGGGTACCAAAGTGCGCCTACAGGCCGCGGCTGCTCCCACCGCCAAAACGTCGTCGGGCCCGCGGCAGGACGCCGACTCGCAGGCTTCGAAGGGAGCGCGCGGCCTGGCGCCATGAATATCTCCGAGCCCTTCGTCCGGCGGCCGGTCGCGACCTCGCTGCTGATGGGCGGAATCCTGCTAATCGGCATCGTGGCCTGGCCACTGCTGCCGGTGGCGCCGCTGCCGCAGGTGGACTTCCCGACCCTGGTGGTGACCGCACAGTTGCCGGGCGCGAGCCCGGAGACCATGGCCTCATCGGTGGCGACGCCGCTCGAATATCAGTTCGCGCAGATTCCGGGAATGTCGCAGATGACTTCCACCAGCGTGCTGGGCACCGCGCAGATCACGCTGCAGTTCGGTCTGGATCGAAACATCAATGCCGCCGCGCAGGACGTCCAGACTGCCATCGATGCCGCCGGCGGCCAGCTGCCGAAGAACCTCCCGAGCCCTCCGACCTACAAGAAGGTCAACCCGGCCGAATCACCGATCCTGATTCTGGCCGCGCATTCCGACGTGCTGCCGCTCATCGCGGTGGACGACTACGCGGAGAATGTGATCGCGCAGCGCCTGTCGCAGATTCCCGGTATTGCGCAGGTGGTGATCGGCGGCCAGCAGAAGCCGGCGGTACGGGTGCAGGTGGATCCGGCCAAGATCGCGGCCCTCGGCATCCAGCTGGAGGACGTGGCCGGCGTGATCGCCGAGGCAACGGTCAATGCGCCCAAAGGCTCGATCAATGGCGCGCTGAACAGCTTCGCCATCTACGATAACGACCAGCTGCTCAAGGCGGCGCCGTGGAATGACATCGTCATCGCCTACAAGAACGGCGCGCCGGTGCGAATCCGCGACATCGGCATTGCGGTCGATGGTCCGGAGAACAACCAGTTGCTCGGCTGGCAGAACAACAAAGCCGGCATCCTGCTGCTGGTCTACAAGCAGGCCGGAGCCAACGTCATCGAAGCCGCGGCCAACGTCAAGCGGCTGCTGCCGAAGGTGCTGCTGTCGGTGCCACCCTCGATCAAGGTCGATCAGGTCGTGGATCGCACCACCACGATCAATGCTTCGCTACATGACGTGGAATTTACGCTGGTGCTGACGATCTGCCTGGTGGTCATGGTGATCTTCCTGTTCCTGCGCACCGCCTGGGCGACGATCATTCCCGGCGTGACCGTGCCGCTGTCGCTGCTGGGCACCGCGGCGCTGATGTACGTGGTCGGCTACAGCCTGGATAACCTGTCGCTGATGGCGCTGACCATCGCGGTCGGCTTCGTGGTAGACGATGCGATCGTGATGCTGGAGAACATCTACCGGCACATCGAGGACGGCCTGTCACCGATGGAGGCGACGCTCAAAGGGTCGGGCGAAATCGGCTTCACCATCCTGTCGATCAGCATCTCGCTGGTGGCGGTCTTCATCCCGCTGCTGTTGATGGGCGGCATCGTCGGCCGGCTGTTCCGCGAGTTCGCGGTCACGGTGACGATGACGATCGCGGTATCGGCATTCGTCGCACTGACACTGTCGCCCACTATGTGCGCGCTGTTCCTGCGCAACGAAAAACACGTGCAGCACGGGCGGTTCTACCTTGCGATCGAGGCCGGGTTCGACCGCATGCTCGCCCTCTATACGCGCGGCTTGGATTTCGTGCTGCGTCATCAGCGTCCGACGCTCATCACATTCGTGGCGACCGTGGCGCTCACGATCGTGCTGTACGTGCTGATCCCGAAGGGCTTCTTTCCGCAACAGGACACGGGCATCATCATCGGCCTGTCGGATGCACCACAGGACATCTCGTTCGACGAGATGGTGCGACGCGAACACCTGCTGACTGACGTGCTGGCCAGCGATCCGGACATTGAAAGCTGGGCCACCGCCATCGGCGGGCAACGCTCAATCAACAACGGCTTCGTGGCCATCGGCCTCAAGCCGCGCGACGAGCGCTCGGACACCGCCGATCAGGTGATCGCGCGATTGCGTCGTGAGATCGCGCATGTGCCCGGCGCCACACTGTTCCTGCAAGCCGCACAGGACCTCAACGTCGGCGGCCGTCTGGCGCGCACGCAGTATCAGTACACGCTGCAGGACGCAGATCTGGATGAACTCAACGAGTGGGCGCCGAAACTGCTGTCGCAGCTGCAGCAGCTGCCGATGCTGCGCGACGTGGCCACGGACCAGCAGACCGGAAGTTCCATGCTGTCCCTGACCATCGATCGCGATCAGGCCGCGCGCTTTGGGATACAGCCGTCGCTGATCGACCAGACGCTGGACGATGCATTCGGTCAGCGTCAGGTGACGCAGTATTTCACCCAGCTCAACGCCTACCACGTGATCCTGGAGGTTACGCCGTCGCTGCAGGCCGATCCGCGGACGCTGTCGAAGATCTACGTCAAATCACCGGCGACCAACCAGATGGTGCCGCTGTCGACGTTCGTCAAGTTCGATACCAACCACGTGACCTTCCTGTCGATCAATCACCAGGGGCAATTCCCGGCGGTGACGCTGTCGTTCAATCTCGGGCCCGGGGTGGCACTGGGCGATGCTGTGGATGCCATCAACAAGGCGACCGCGGCGATCCGCATGCCCCCGGCGATTACCGGCAGTTTCCAGGGTACGGCGCAGGCGTTTCAGAGCTCGCTCAAGACCCAGCCGTACCTGATCCTGGCGGCGCTGGTCGTGGTCTACATTATCCTCGGCATGCTGTACGAGAGTTACATCCATCCGCTCACCATCCTGTCGACGCTGCCGTCGGCCGGCGTGGGCGCATTGCTGACGCTGCTGGTGTTTCATTTCGATCTGTCGGTGATTGCATTGATCGGCATCATCCTGCTGATCGGCATCGTCAAGAAGAACGGCATCATGATGGTGGATTTTGCCCTGCAGGCCGAGCGCGAGCAGCACCTGTCCCCAGAAGCCTCGATACGCCAGGCCTGTCTACTGCGGTTCCGGCCGATTATGATGACCACCATGGCGGCGTTGCTCGGTGCTCTGCCGCTGATGCTTGAGCAGGGCACCGGTTCGGAGCTGCGTCAGCCGCTGGGGTACACCATGGTCGGCGGATTGATCCTGAGCCAGGCCCTGACACTGTTCACGACGCCGGTGATCTACCTGTATCTGGACCAGTTCACCGGCCAGCGGCGGCGGGCGGCACGTGCCATGGCGGTGGCCGGGGCCCCGGCTGGGCCGCTGATTCAAGGAGCGTCATGAAAGTACTGCTGGTCGAGGACAATGAGCGCGTGACGCAGTTCGTGGTCAAGGGCCTGCAGGAGGCCGGTCATACCGCCGATCATGCCGGCAACGGCCGCGATGGCATGTTTCTCGCCGCCAGCGAGCCTTATGATGTCATCATCATGGATCGCATGCTGCCCGGAGAGATCGATGGACTTGCGATCATCGAAACCTTGCGCAAGTCGGGCAAGCGCACCCCGATACTGATCCTGAGTGCATTGTCCGACGTCGACGAGCGCATCCGTGGGCTGCGCGCTGGCGGCGACGACTACCTGACCAAACCGTTCGCGTTCGGCGAACTGCTGGCACGCCTCGACGCGCTGACGCGACGCTCGCAGGGAGAAAATGCGCAGACCAAACTCGAAGTGGCCGACCTGCGGGTGGATCTGCTGACCCGCAAGGTCACGCGCGGCGACCGCAGCCTTACGCTGCAGCCGCGCGAATTCAAGCTGCTCGAGTATCTTATGCGACATGCCGACCAGGTGGTGACGCGCACCATGCTGCTGGAGAACGTCTGGGACTACCACTTCGATCCGCAGACCAACGTGGTCGATGTCCATATCAGCAAGCTGCGGCAGAAGATCGACGCCGATTTCGAGCGGCCGCTGCTGCGCACGGTGCGCAACGCCGGCTACACCCTGACTTCGCATGACTGATCAGGGCCGCAGATGAAATTCCTGCGCTCCTCCGCCCTGACGCTCGCGGTGGGGTACATCGGCCTCGGGCTGGCGGCACTGGCGCTGTTCGCCGCGCCGCTCTGGTATGCCTGGCGGGTGACGATCCAGGAAGGGCGCAACGAGATCCTGCAGTCCGATGCGCAGCGCCTGACCGAAGTGTTCCGCCGCGAGGGTGCCCCCGGTCTGATCAGCTACGTCGATGCGCGCGTGGGCCTGCAGATTGCGGGCGAGCGCCTGTTGCTGGTGGCCGACGCCACGCTCAAACCGCTGGCCGGTAACCTTAACGCGTGGCCGTCGAGCGTGCCCGAGAAGCCCGGCACCTATACCGTGAAGCTCGAGCTCGGTCAGCGCATGACGGACGTCGCCATCGTGCATGCGACGCTGAGCGGCGGCTATCACCTGCTGGTGGGCCGCGATACCTCGCGCTACGCGCCGCTGGAGCGGCACTTTTGGTACGCACTGGCGGGGGCGGTTGCGATCCTGTCGGTGCTCGGGACGCTGGGCGGCATCCTGATCAGGCGCGCGCTGATGGCGCGAATCCACGGCATCCGCCAGACGGTGTCGGCGATCATTCAGGGCGACCTGAGTCAGCGGCTGCCGACGCATCGCAGCGGCGATGAACTCAACACGCTCTCTCAGACTATCAACGGCATGCTTGAACAGACCGAGCAGCTGATCGACGGGGTGCGAAACGTTTCCAATTCGATCGCGCACGATCTGCGTACGCCGCTGGCGGAGTTGCGCTCGCGGCTGGAGGAACTGGCGCTGACCAAACCGCCGGTCGAGCGAACCTTCGCCGAGATCGACGCGGCGGTGGCTGACGTCGATCAGGTGATCCGCATCTTCAACGCGCTGCTGCGGCTGGCCGAGATCGACAGCGGCTTGCGCCGTTCCGGTTTCGTGCCGGTGGACGTGACCGCGGTCGCGGCAGCGGCGGTGGAGTTCTACCAGCCGGCCGCGGAGCTGCGGGGTTCGATCCTGTCGCTGGAGGCGGCCGGGCCGGCCCCGATCCGGGGCGACCCGGTGCTGCTGGCGCAGGCGTTGGGAAACCTGATCGACAACGCACTCAAATACACACCCGCCGACGGGTCCATCATGGTCGCGGTGCGGTGCGGCGGCGATGGCAGCGTGGAGATCGTGGTCGCGGACAGCGGACCGGGCATTGCCGATACCGAGAAATTCAAGGCGGTAGAGCGCTTTTACCGCGGCGACGCCAGTCGCTGCAGTCCGGGGGTGGGTCTGGGACTCAGCCTGGTCGACGCGGTCGCCCGGCTGCACGGCAGCGAGCTCAAACTGGAGGACAATCATCCCGGCTTGCGGGCGCGTATGGTTCTGACACAGGATACGCGACCTATCA
>Ga0302324_100003416_pt1 | contig 35877 bp, 38 predicted proteins | sample Palsa_T0_1_FD_201949 | JGI IMG/M metagenome (GOLD analysis project Ga0302324, IMG submission 201949) | Peat permafrost microbial communities from Stordalen Mire near Abisko, Sweden - Palsa_T0_1 | ecosystem: Environmental > Terrestrial > Soil > Palsa > Peat permafrost | place: Sweden: Abisko...
CGGGTACGCCGGTGAGCGAGCAATACGTTCTCGACCTAGAGCGCGAGGGGTTTAAGTCTCTGTGCGGCGAGAAGAAAACGCAGGAGAGGATTCAATACACGCTGAAGACGGGGAAGACGCTGAGGAATTGAGGGCGCTTATCCGACTTGGCTGATATATATTTCCGGTATATACTATGGTGTGGGGTCAGGGATCCGAGATGCCGAAGACCGATATAGCCAAGCTGTTCCAGAATGGCCGCAGCCAGGCGGTGCGGCTGCCGCGGGAGTTTCGGTTTGAGGGCGACCGAGTGCGCATCCGGCGCGTGGGCCAGGGAGTGCTGCTCGAGCCGATCATCCAAGACACGAAGGAATGGTTTCGTAAGCTCGATGAATTTAATTCCGAACCATTTATGCCCGAAGGACGCAAACAGCCGAAGACTCCCAAGCGGCGCATATTCGAGTAGATCGTGGATTACCTCCTCGATACCAACGTGTGCATCGCTCTCATCAAGAACACAGACTCTTTGGTTCGCAGCCGCTTTCAGAAGGCTTCTCGCGCCGGCGGGCGGGTCTGTGTTCCCTCTGTCGTTACCTTCGAATTGTGGTACGGAGTCGCTAACAGCACACGGATCGCGTTCAATACAGAACGGCTCGAAACATTCTTGTCGGGTCTAGTCACTGTTCTTCCCTTCGATAACAACGATGCGCTCGTGGCCGGCTCGATCCGAGCTACTCTGGAAATCTCCGGAAGGATTATTGGGCCCTACGATCTACTGATCGCCGGTCAGGCCTTGGCGCGTCAACTCACGCTGGTGACAGCCAACGTCTCCGAATTCTCGCGTGTCAAAGGACTCTCTTGGCAAGACTGGGCGAAGCCGTAAGGGAGACCCTCTTGAGGCCATTTCCCATCTGCCTTCACGGATTCCGGCCTGTTACAATCGCCCTCATGCGAAGACTTGTGCTAGCTTCGGCCGCGGTCATCGCGATGGGCGTTCTCGTTCTTGGAAACCCACTCGCGTACGCGCAGGCCAACGAAAAAAAAGACCCTCCGCAGAAAGAGTCTGCGCCGGACGTGCCGGAGAGTATTCAAGCGCCCGCGGGCGAGGAAGTTGTTCTGTATACACATGCAACTGGATCGCAGATCTATGCTTGCCAGGCGGGCGCGGATGGCAAATTCAGTTGGACTTTGAAAGCGCCGGAAGCGGAGTTGCATGATCGAAACGATAAGGTGATCGGGCAGCATTCCGCCGGGCCTTCGTGGAAGCTGAAGGATGGCAGCGAAGTTACAGGCAAGGCCGTCGCCCACGTGGACTCGCTTGATTCCGATTCGATTCCCTGGCTGCTGGTGAACGCCGTGGGGCACGCCGGTAAAGGAACGCTCGCAGACGTGACCACGATTCAGCGAGTGCGTACGCACGGCGGCAAGCCGCCAGCCGAGGGCTGCGATGCGTCTCACAAGGGCGACGAGACCAAGAGCAGTTATACGGCGGATTATTACTTTTACGCTCCGGCCAAGTGAAGCGAGCTGGTCGATGACAACTCAATGAAGGTTCGCGAAGTAATCAAGCGTCTGGGAGGGGACGGCTGGCGCTTGGCGCGAACGAAAGGCAGCCACCGGCAGTACCATCATCTGTCGAAGCCAGGAACGGTTACCGTCGCGGGACATCCGTCAGTAGACATTCCGCCCGGAACGTTGAACAATATTCTGAAGCAGGCAGGACTGAAATGAAATATCTCGTTATCTACGAGAAGTCAGCCACAGGTTGGGGTGCGTACGCTCCAGACCTGCCTGGGCTGGGTGTGGCGGGTGCGACGCTGGCGGAGGTGAAGGAACTCATCCGCGAAGCGATGGAGTTTCACGTCGAAGGCATGCGCCAGCACGGCGATGCGATACCCGCGCCCACAGCCACAACGGAATACATTACGGTATAACCCATGCGAGAAGTCATTATTGCCTCGTCTGTCCGCACACCCGTCGGGCGCGCGTTCAAAGGCGCGCTACGCGCCACGCGTCCCGATGAACTGGCTGCGGTCGCCATCAAGGGCGCGCTGGAGCGCGTGCCGCAGCTTGATCCCAAAGAAATTGAAGACGTCGTCCTGGGCTGCGCCATGCCCGAGGCGGAGCAGGGAATGAACGTGGCGCGCATCGCGTCGCTGCGGGCGGGGCTGCCGGTGGAGCTTTCGGCGCTCACCATCAACCGCTTCTGCTCGTCGGGGCTGCAGGCGATTGCGATGGCGGCGGAGCGCATTATGAGCGGCGGGGCGGAAGCGATCGTCGCCGGCGGCACCGAATCGATGTCGATGATCCCGATGGGCGGGCATAAAATTTCACCCAACCCCTGGCTCGTCGACCACTACCCGGACGCTTACCTCAACATGGGCCTCACGGCCGAGCGCGTGGGCCAGCGTTTCGGCATCACGCGCGAGGCGGCGGACGAGTTCTCGCTGCGCAGCCACCAGAAGGCGTTGGCGGCGATTCAGGCAGGAAGGTTTGATGAAGAAGTTGTGGCGGTTCCGGTGAGCTTTACGACTCCGAATGGATCGAAGCCGAAGCGACAGGAAATTGTTTTCAAAATGGACGAAGGCCCGCGTGCCGACACTTCGCTCGAAGCGCTGCTCTCGCTGAAGCCGGCGTTTCACATGAAGGGCACGGTAACCGCGGGAAATTCTTCGCAGATGTCGGACGGCGCGGCGGCGGCGGTGGTGATGTCCGCGGAGCGCGCGAAGGCGCTGGGCATCAAGCCGCTGGCTCGCTACGTTTCGTTTGCGACGGCGGGATATAAGCCGGAAGAAATGGGACTTGGCCCGGTGTTCGCGATTCCGAAAGCTTTGAAGATGGCCGGGCTGAAGCTTTCCGATATCGACGTGATCGAGTTGAATGAAGCTTTCGCAGCCCAATCTCTCGCGGTGATCAAAGAAGCCGGGCTCGACCCGGAGAAGGTGAATCCAAACGGCGGGGCGATCGCTTTGGGACATCCGTTGGGCTGCACCGGGGCAAAGCTGACGGCAACGATTATCCGCGAACTCAAGCGCCGCAACGGGCGCTACGGGATGGTGACGATGTGCGTAGGCGGGGGGATGGGTGCGGCGGGGATTTTCGAAAACCTGAATTAGTCGCGCGAGTTTGGAAGCGCATAAATACCCTCTAAATAAAGGGGCGCTTCGTTTACTTGTCTGCTTTGCTACTCCACAAATTCGCCGGACGGGGCTATAATCTGTCGCAGGAGGAAGTCCCATGCCGATCTTCCGCCTTTTGTCTTTAACGATATTGATCGCAGTGACCTCGACGTTGGCAGCGCAGTCTTCGCCGGAGAAGAATCCCGCCGGGGCTCCGTCGGCGAAGGCGGGACCGTCGAACTCATCCGCGAGTACAGACAAGCATTCTCCGAATCCGGAGACCGGACTGAACCTGTTAACCGCGCTCGACCGCATTCGCATTGGGGAGTACAGTCCGCAGTTGAGCCAGTTCGGTACGCCGCGTATCGTGCGTATTGACCCGGACTGGCAGGCGCAGAACGATAATCTGTGCTATACGATGCGGAGCTACAAGGTCGCTCGCGACGAACCGCAGTCGGATTCCACGCACGCGGCCGGGTATTCGACCTGCCAGCCTGCGGCGCGTTTTCACACGCACAGCATCGAGAGAGAAATTCCTCCACAGAATTGAGGCGGCGCCACCGATGACACGGTGGTTTCAGCCCCTATCATTCCAACTCCACCCGAATTAGAATGAGTTGTACCTTTCTTCGCGTCCTCGCGTAATTGCGGGGCCTTCATTTAGAGGGTTTAAGATATGGCCACGACCGCGGCAGTGCCAAAGACCAGAATCTCAGGCGGCAGCTTTCTGCTGGAAGAACGCCGTACTGACGAAGTCTTCACGCCCGAGGACTTCACCGAGCAACATCAGCTCATCGGGCAGACCGCGGAAGAATTCTGCGTCAACGAGATTCTACCCAACGCGGAGAAGATTGAGCATAAAGATTTCTCGATTTCGCGCGAGCTTCTGAAGAAGGCGGGCGAACTTGGCCTGAGCGGCGTCGAAATTCCCGAGGCCTACGGCGGCCTCGAAATGGATAAAGTGACGGCAGCCGTCATCGCGGACCACATTGCGAAATACGCCGGTTTCGCGACCACCTGGGGTGCGCACAGCGGCATTGGCTTGCTGCCCATTGTGTATTTCGGCACGGAAGAGCAGAAGAACAAGTATCTGCCGCGCCTGGCTTCGGGTGAGGCCGTTGGGGCCTACGCGTTGTCGGAATCGACATCTGGATCCGACGCCATGAACTGCCGCACGCGGGCCGAGCTTACGGCCGACGGCACGCATTACATTCTCAACGGCGAAAAAATGTGGATCACCAACGCCGGCTTTGCCGACCTGTTCACGGTGTTCGCCAAGGTTGACGGGGAAAAGTTCAGCGCGTTTCTGGTGGAAAGGACTTTCCCGGGCTTCTCGGTAGGCGCCGAAGAGCACAAGATGGGGATTCGCGGATCGTCGACCTGCCCGATCCTCTTGAACGATTGCAAAGTGCCGGCAGAGAATCTGCTGGGCGACATCGGCAAGGGGCACGTGATTGCGTTCAACATTCTGAATATCGGACGCTTCAAGTTGGGCGCGATGTGCGTGGGCGGCGGCCGGCTGTCACTGGAAAACGCGATCTCTTACGCCAAGCAGCGCAAGGCGTTCGGCAAGGTCATCGCCGACTTCGGACTGGTGCGCGAAAAAATCGCCAACATGGCGACGCTGCTCTACGTCGGCGAATCGCTGGTTTATCGAACCGTGGGGATGATGGACGTAGCGCTCAACGAAGTAGACAAGTCGGGCGCTGAGGCGATGAAAGAAGCGCGCAAGGCGATCGAGGAATACGCGGTCGAATGTTCGATCATCAAGGTCTGGGGTTCGGAGATGATCGACTACATCGTCGATGAGACTCTGCAGATTTACGCCGGGTACGGCTTTGTGGAGGAGTATCCGGCCGAGCGGGCTTATCGCGATGCGCGCATCAACCGCATCTTCGAGGGCACCAACGAGATCAACCGGCTCATCATCACGGGCTTTCTGCTGAAACGCGCCATGAGCGGGCAGTTGCCGCTGATGGCCGCGATCAAGAAACTGATGGATGAAGTTCTGTCGGGACCCTCGATGAGCGAGGATCTGGAGGGCGCGCTCGCGGAAGAACGCAAGTTGGTGGGGCAAGCGAAGAAGCTTGGGCTGTTCGCCGCCGGAGCCGCCACCCAGAAATATATGCAGGGGATTCAGGACCAGCAGGAAATCATGGGCGCGATTGCCGACATGACGATTGAAAGCTATGCCATGGAGTCGGCGGTGCTGCGCGCGCAAAAAATCGCCGAGACGAACGGCGAGACCGCCGCCGCTATTCCGATTGCGATGACCCGCGTCTATTTATCGCAGGCGATGGAGAGGGTGGAATCCGCGGCCAGGAAGGTGATCGCCGCGGTCGCCGACGGCGACATGCTGCGGACGCAGCTTGCGATTCTTCGCCGGCTCGCGAAGTATGAGCCGTTCAACACGATCGAACTGCGTCGGCAGATCGCGCAGAAGGTGATTGAGCGGGGGAAGTACTCGCTAGCATAGAATTAAGGGTTAGGAGTTGCCACTGATGCCTACCGGTACCTTCACTGCTGTCTTGCACAAAGAGCGCGATCTGTACGTGGCCGAGTGCCCCGAAGTAGGCACGGTCAGTCAGGGAAGCAACCTCGAAGAGGCTATTGCCAACCTTAAAGAAGCGACGGAGCTCTACATGGAGGAGTTCCAGCCTGAAAGCTCCAGCCGACCGCTGGTAACCGTTTTCGAGGCGCGCTATGCCTAAGCTGCCCCGAGTGTCAGGGGCAAGAAGCAATTCGTGCTCTCGAGCGGCTGGGCTTCACTCAAGTTCGGCAGCGCGGGAGCCATGTTGTTCTGAAACGCATCGGGCCGCAGATGTTACAGGTTGCGTTGTTCCTGCATGCTGAGTTGGCGACCGGAACGCTGCGCGGAATCCTGAAGCAGGCCGCTGTCATGACAGAAGAGTTCATCGATAAGCTCTAGCGTCAGAACCTGTTAAATCGTTTTCCTCTGGCCTGATCCATCTGCTACAAATGTCCCGATGAAAACCCAAGTTTCGCACCTCTTTGCCGCCCTCGCGCTGGCCTTGCCGTTGACCGCCCAGTCGAATCCCGCGGTGCAACAAGACTCCGCCACTTTTGACGCTGACGGAACCGCACACATCACGCGCGTGGTTCCGATGCCGTCGACGATCAGCCCCGAGGCGCAAAAGTGGCTGGCATCACTGACGCAAAAGAAGTTCGGGCCGGAGACGCTGGCTGAACGGCGAGCGCGTACGGATATTTGGCGGGCTCAGGATTCCGCCGAGGCCCGCAAGATTTATCCCGTCAACGTGGAAGAGACAAGCATCGCGGGCGTGCGCACCGACATTATTACGCCGCTCGCGACTCCGGAAGCGAACCGCAGCCGCGTGCTGATCAATCTACATGGCGGAGGATTTAATTCGGACTCTGGCTCGCTCATCGAAGGAGTTCCGATTGCGAATTTGGCCAAGACCAAGGTCGTCTCGGTCTATTACCGGCTGGCTCCGGAGAATCCTTTCCCGGCCGCGGTCGATGATGTTGTCGCCGTATACAAGGAGCTTCTGAAAACCTACAAGCCGCAGAATATTGGAATTTTCGGCACGTCGGCAGGAGCCATCCTGACCGCAGAGGTTGCCGTCCGCCTGAAGCAATTGGGAATACCGCTTCCGGCGGCGCTCGGTATTTTTTCCGGGCTGGCGGACTTCAGCCGTCCGGGCGACTCCCGGCAAATCTTCACTCTCGATGGATTCCCGGGCGAAATGGAGCCGATCGATGCGAGCCACCTTCCCGACGATGCCTACGTGAGCAAGACCGATCGTAAGGACCCGGTGCTGTCGCCGCTGTTCGCCGATCTGCACGGCATGCCGCCCACGTTGCTGGTGACCAGCACGCGCGATATTTTGCTGAGTGAAACTACGATTTTCCATCGGGCTCTGCTGGGCGCCGGGAACGACGCACAACTTGTCGTCTTCGAGGCGTTGCCGCACGCTTTCTGGTATCACTTCCACTTGCCCGAAACCACTGAAGCGCTCAAACTGATGGCGAAGTTCTTCGACGAAAAGGTTGGACGCTAATTTCGATTCAACGGTGAAACGGACTAGTGTAAATATCGACGCATTTCTGGTAAAAGGCTTCCATGCAGATCAAGCGGCACGTCCTGGTTGCAATCACTGGTGTTCTGCTCCTCGGCACAGGCCTGCTTGCGCAAGATAGCGATAGCCCATCCAATCATCTTGCGGTGACGCCACCCATGGGCTGGAACTCGTGGAACAAGTTTGCCTGCAACGTCAGCGAAGACATGATCAAGAACATGCTGACGCCTTGGTCAAGGCAGGCATGAAGGACGCCGGCTACCAATACGTCAACATCGACGACTGCTGGCAGGTCAGCCGCGACGTGAGTGGCAACATCGTCGCCGATCCGCAGCGCTTTCCGCACGGCATGAAGGCCGTCGGGGACTATATTCATTCGCTCGGGCTGAAGTTCGGCGTGTACTCCGACGCCGGATCGAAGACCTGTGCCGGACGGCCCGGCGGCCTCGGCCATGAGTACCAGGACGCGATCCAGTACGCGGCATGGGGCGTCGATTACCTGAAGTACGATTGGTGTAACACGAGCACCCAGGATGCGAAAGCTTCTTACGCGAATATTCGCGCAGCTCTCGACGCTTCCGGCCGCGCCATCGTGCTGAGCATCTGCGAGTGGGGTACGGCGAAGCCCTGGCTGTGGGGAAAAGAAGTTGGCGGCAACCTGTGGCGCACGACCGGCGACATCAGCGATAAGTGGGCAGGACAAAACAAATGGCCAGATGGAAGTTGCTGCTCGAATGGGATGCTGGCTATTCTCGATCAGCAGGTTGGTTTGGCATCCTATGCCGGGCCCGGCCACTGGAATGACCCCGACATGCTGGAGGTAGGCAACGGCGGCATGACGGACACGGAATATCGTTCGCATTTCAGCCTGTGGGCGATTCTTGCCGCGCCGCTGATCGCGGGCAACGACCTGCGCGACATGCGGCCGGAGATCCGCGACATCCTGACCAACAGAGAAGTCATCGCGGTGGATCAGGACGCGCTTGGGCGCGAGGGCGAACGGGTTTGGAAGAGCGGCGATTTGGAAATCTGGGCGAAGCGGCTAAGAGATGGAACCCGCGCCGTAGTGCTGCTAAATCGCGGGAGCGCGGAGCAGGAAATCAGCGTGAACTGGGACGATCTCGGCTATCCCGTGCACTTGAGCGCTGCGGTGCGCGACTTATGGCAGCACAAAGACGTGGGAAGGTTCTCCGGGAAGTTTTCAGCGCAAGTGGCTTCGCACGACGTTGTGATGGTGACGGTAGAGCCCTAAAGCACCATAATCGTATTTGTTTTCCCCGTGTCTCTGCGTCCCCGTGAATGCCCCTATTCCTTCGGGAAGTTGGGATCGGCCTTCACTTCCTCGATCTGGGCCGTATGGCGCGCACTGTGAGCCGAGATCAACAGCAGCCACTGATAGCCATCCAAGGTCCCGAGCACCGGATGGTCGAAAAAGTGGTCGCGCAAATCGTCGGAGGTAGTGCGGATGTAGTCCATCGTGGCCTTGCGGCTTGCTTCGAAGGCTTTCGTCAGATCCGCCTCTGTGGCCCATCGCCCGGTCGGACGCAGAAATTCCGGAGCCTGCGCCTTGTGAGTGCGGTCCGGAATTCTCTCCAGAACCATTTCATCTTTGCCCTTCACCTGCTCGCGCTTCTCGGGCGCGGCGGGCGACTGCATGACCCGGGTTTGCACTAGCTCGAAAAGCGAGGATTCCGAGACCGCGATGTGCTCGGCAACCTCCGCCACTGACCAGCGGTCTGGGGCGGGTTTGAAGGCCCACTGCTTCGGCGAGAGTCCTGCGATGGACTTCAGAAAGTTATCGCGCGTGGCTTGAAAGCTCTTCAGCGCCAACTCACGTTCCGCCGGCGTGAGGGTGGCCGGGGCCGATGCCTGCGCCCAACCGGACACGACCGTCAAGCTAGACAGCAAGAACAGAACTAAAGTCGCAGCGGCCGACTTCATGTGTGCCTTCTTCTTCATGGCATGCCTCCCGAGGATTGCAGCGGAGTAATTCTAAATCAACGGTCAAGAATTCCTTTTCAGCTCTTCCATCACGCTCTGGATCAATTCCTTCGCGTCGGTCAGACTCTTCATGATGATCTGGATATCCATCACCGGCTTGCCCGGCCAGCGCTGGCTTTGGCAATATACGCCGTGCTGGCCGACGAGCGCCATGGCATCGGTAATGGTATCCATGGTGACGGCCAAGCGCCCGCGCGGAATGCCCATCATGGTCTCGTAGTGCTCCAGTTCTTCCCGCTTTTCATCGAATACCGGCATCGCACGATTGTAACTGCCGCAGTCGATGGAGCATAATCGTGAGTCTGCTGGGTAGTGGCTCAGTATGATTCAGGACGCTTGTGTGCGCAAGCGCGATCCCTCGTCCCGCTGGTGAAAACGCGGGACTTCGGGATGACTCCAGAGAGGGCGCAGTCGTGAAGAAGTCAAAATTGAGCCACTACCGTCTGCTGACATATCACTTTCCCGTGCGTCCAACGTTCTTAGCCATTGCTGCAATTCAAGGAGAGACTATGCAAAAACGAATCGCCCTTCCCACGCTGCTTGCCATACTGTTTACCACCGCCGCATTCGCCCAGATGGGCGGCAAGCCCAGTCCGGCCGCCTCAGCTTCGTGCGATCTGGGCGGCGGCAAAACCATCAAGACCGATTACTCGAGCCCGCGCATGAAAGGCCGCAAGATCTATGGCGACCTCGTGCCCTTCGGCGAAGTCTGGCGCACCGGCGCCAATGAAGCCACAACTTTCGTCGCTGGCGCCGATGTGGCAGTCGGCGGCAAGACGGTGCCCGCGGGCAACTACACGATCTTTACCGTGCCTAATTCCGGCAAGTGGACGCTGATCGTCAACAAGAAGACGGGCGAATGGGGCATCCCTTACAAGTATGAGAGAGACGAATTAGCCCGGGTCGATATGAATGTCTCCAAGCTTCCGGCGCCCGTCGAGAACTTCACCATCGGTTACGACAAGTCCGGGAGCGGCTGCACGCTGCGGATCGATTGGGAGACGACGCGCGCTTCGGTGGACATCTCGGCGAAGTGACGCGCCGCGCCGAACACCACCCGGATTACTAATTTTATTGATCTTATGATTGCCGATTGAAAACTCCGAACGGGCTGGATCCCAATCTGCAATCAGGAATCAATAATCACCGATTACACTGACGGCTTCCAGCGCAAGACCGGCTTCCGGGCCGCAGCCGTTTCATCGAGCCGCGAAACTCGCGTGGAGTGCGGCGCATCGAGTACCGTCTGCGGATCTTCTTCCACTTCTTCCGCGATCGACTTCATCGCCTCGATGAATAAATCCATCTCTTCTTTTGACTCGCTTTCGGTGGGCTCGATCATCAGCGCGCCCGGCACGATCAGCGGAAACGCAGTGGTATAGGGATGGAAGCCGTAGTCAATCAGACGCTTGGCGATGTCCATGGTGCGGACGCCTTTTTTTGCTTGTAGCCTGTCGCTGAATACGACCTCGTGCATGGTCGGCGTGGAATACGGCAGATCGTAGGCGCCCTCGAGGCCCTTGCGAATGTAGTTGGCGTTCAGCACTGCGTCTTCTGTGGTTTGCCGCAAACCATCGGGCCCATTCGCCTGAATGTAAGCCAGGGCGCGGACAAACATCCCAAAGTTGCCGTAGAAGGCGCGCACCCGTCCCACCGACTGCGAACGGTTGTATTCAAAACCGAGAGCGCCATCGGGCTTTGTTACGAGAACAGGCGTCGGCAAGAACGGTTCGAGTTTCTGCTTGATGGCGACCGGACCCGAGCCTGGGCCGCCGCCGCCATGCGGCGTGGAAAACGTTTTGTGCAAGTTCAAGTGCATCACGTCGACGCCAAAATCGCCGGGCCGAACTTTGCCGACCAGGGCGTTCATGTTCGCGCCGTCCATGTAGAGCAGGCCACCCTTGGCGTGCAGAATGTCGGCAATCTTGTGAATCTGCTGCTCGAACACTCCCAGCGTGTTGGGATTGGTGAGCATGAGCGCAGCGACGTCTTCGCTCATCTGCGCTTGCAGCGCGGCGATATCCACCATGCCTCGCGAGTCTGACTTTAAATTCTCGACGGCATAGTTAACCATCGCCGCCGTAGCCGGATTGGTCCCGTGTGCCGAATCCGGAATCAGGATTTTCTTCCGCGCGTTGCCCTGCGATTGGTGATAGGCGCGCACCATCAGCAGTCCGGTCATCTCGCCATGCGCGCCCGCCGCGGGCTGCAGCGTAATTGCATCCATGCCCGTGATATCGATCAGGCACTCGCTCAGCGTTTTCATAATCTGCAGCGCGCCCTGAGAAATCCTTTCCGGCTGGTAGGGATGACCGTTGGCAAGTCCCTCCACCCGCGCCACAGCTTCGTTCACTCGCGGGTTGTACTTCATGGTGCACGAGCCCAGCGGATACATTCCGAGATCGATCGCGTAGTTCCAGGTCGAAAGCCGGGTAAAGTGGCGAATGATTTCGATCTCGCTCACTTCCGGCATGTTGCCGAGGTCTTTTCTTTCAGCGGCGCCGAGAAGCTTCGCAGTGTCGATTTCGGGAACATCGAGTGGCGGCAACCTCCAGGCCGCTTTGCCTGGGGAAGACTTCTCAAAGATTAAGCCTTCGTTCTGATTGACGTGGCGCGTGGCCTTGCGAGTCATGTGCTTCATCGCGCCACCTCCTCAACTCCAGGTTTTTCCTGGGCGGATCGGGCCGAGCGCTGTCGTTCAGCGATCAGTCCCACTGCCGTGTCGATTGCGCTCCGCGTGGTCAATTCCGTGCAGCACCACAGCGCTGCATTCCCCAGTTCGGGATAAAACTTCTTTAGCGGCAATCCGCCGACCATCTTGTGTCCCAGCAGCCGGCTGTTGATGGCATAGGGATCTTCGCTGGTTTCCACCACAAACTCGTTGAACCGGGGCGCGCCGGCAAACAGGATCTTGCCGTGCTTTGAGAATTGTTCGACCGCGTATGCCGTCTTCGCCAGGTTCTGTTTGGCCAACTCCTTCAGCCCGACCTTGCCGTAGACCGTCATGAAAATGTTGACCATTAACGCAACCAATGCCTGGTTGGTGCAGATATTCGAGGTGGCCTTTTCGCGCCGGATGTGCTGCTCGCGGGTGGCCAGGGTGAGCACGAATCCGCGCTTGCCCTGCTTGTCGACGGTCTGGCCCACCAGGCGCCCCGGCATCTGCCGCACGAATTTTTCCCGCGTGGCGATCACGCCGCAGTACGGACCGCCAAATCCCAAAGGTACGCCAAACGATTGCGCTTCCATCGCGATGACATCCGCTTCCCGCGGGGGCTCTACGATTCCCAGGGATACGGCTTCGGCAATTGAAACCACCAGCATTGCTCCGTGCCTGTGCGCGATCTCTGCGATCGCCGGTAAATCTTCAATCGTGCCAAAGAAGTTTGGCGACTGAATGAGCACACAGGCCGTCTCCGGAGTGATCGATTTCTCGAGCTCCGTCAGATTCAACCGCCCATCGCCGCCGAAACCCGCCACCGACAGCGGCATTCCCTGGTGCGTCGCATAGGTCGCGAGCACTTCGCCGTATTCCGGATGCAAACTTCGCGCCCCCACCACCGAGCGCCGGCCCGTGAGCCGCACCGCCATCATCACGGCCTCAGCCGCGGCGGTCGAGCCGTCGTACATGGAAGCGTTGGCCACTTCCATGCCTGTCAGCTCGCAGATCATGGTCTGAAACTCAAAAATCGATTGCAGAGTGCCTTGTGAAATCTCCGCCTGGTAGGGAGTATATGCAGTGAGAAACTCGCCTCGCGAGATCAGCGAATCAATAATGACCGGCCGGTAATGAGAGTAAGCGCCCGCGCCGAGAAAACTGGTGTAGCCCTCGCCGTTTTCCCGCGAGCGCTGCCGGAAAAAATCCACGATTTCCGACTCCGCCATCTGGCGCGGGACTTTGAGGTCGCGGCTCAACCGGTATTCCGCTGGAATCGGCGCGAATAATTCGTCAACCGAGCGCAAGCCGATAGCTTTCAGCATGGCTTCGCGGTCGGCAGGAGACTTCGGTAAATAGCGCATAGGGAGTACTTAGATGTAGCTCGGGGTCAGTTCGATTGCGACGGCCGTCCGCTGGCCCACGCCGTATTCAGAACCTCATGATTTTCGATTGCCAATTGCCTCTTCCGCTTAGAACCAGAGCTTGATCCATTCGCATTCGGCAACTGGAAATCAGCAAGCGGCACTTCTTCAGCCCCCGCCCTCCTCTGCCACGAACTTCTCGTAATCCGCGGCGGAGAGCAGATCCTGCAGATCGGCCGGATTCTTCATCGTCATCTTCAACATCCATGAGCCATGCGGATCTTTGTTGACTTTTTCGGGCGACGTGGTCAGATCGCCATTGACTTCGGTCACAGCGCCGGACATCGGCGCAAATAAATCCGACACCGCCTTCACCGATTCTACCGTTCCAAATGACTTGCCAGCCGCGAGTTCCGCGCCTATCTTGGGCAATTCGACGAACACGATGTCGCCCAGCGACTCCTGCGCATGGTCGGTGATGCCGACGGTTGCTTGCTGCCCCACAACTTTGATCCACTCGTGTTCTTTGGTATATTTCCGATCCGTTGGATAGGCCATAGTGGCTTCTAGCTCCTGGCTTCTATATCGTAGCGGCGGGCTGGCGGCGCTACAACGCGCTCACTTCTTTGGTCTCTTGTAAAACGGCGTCGGCACCACCTGAGCGCCTACGGCCTGCCCGCGAATCTCAACATTCACCGAAGTGCCAGCCGCCGTGAACCCGGGTGGCACATATGCCAGCGCGATATTCTTCTTCAGAAACGGCGCCGGCGATCCGCTGGTCACGTATCCAATCTCACGCCCACCGCCGTCGAGCACTTTGTACCCGTCGCGCGCGATGCCGCGGTCAACCATCTCCAAGCCGACCAGAGTCCGAATCACGCCTTCCGACTTGGCTACCTCCAGCGCGGCGCGGCCGACGAACTCCCGCTTCTCCATCTTGCAGAAGCGATCGAGACCGGCTTCCCAAACATTTATCGTATCGGAAATTTCGTGCCCGTAGAGCGGGAGTTTGCCTTCCAATCGCAAAGTGTTGCGCGCGCCCAGGCCGCACGGAACGAGACCGAATTCTTTGCCGGCGCTCAGAATCTCATTCCAAACCCGCGCACTGGTGGCCTCATCCGCCGGTATGTAAATCTCAAACCCATCTTCGGCCGTGTAACCCGTGCGCGCAATCAAAGTGTTCCGAAGTCCGCAGACCGTTCCGCGTGTGACCCAGTAAAACTTCACCGCGCTCAAGTCGGCGTCGGTCAGCTTTTGCAGCACGTCTACGCCCTTCGGCCCCTGGATGGCGATTTGCGTGAAGTCGTCCGAAAGATTCTCCACCGCACAGTCGAACTGACGTGTGTTGTCGCGCACCCAGTTGAAATCTTTTTCGCGGGTGCCCGCGTTGATCACGAGAAGGTATTCGTCCTCGGCCAGGCGGTGGACGATCACATCGTCTACGAACGTTCCCTGCGGATAGAGCAGCGCAGAATACTGCGCCTGGCCCACTGCCAGCCGGGAAGCATCATTCATGGAAATGTGCTGCACCGCGGCTAGCGCCTGCGGACCGGCGAGGCGGATATCGCCCATGTGGCTGACGTCAAAGATGCCCACGCCGGTGCGCACTGCCATGTGCTCGTTGATAATTCCGCAGCCGATCGAAGCGGGATACTCCACCGGCATGTCCCAGCCGTTGAAGTCGACCATCTTCGCGCCCATCTGGCGATGGACGGCGTTCAGCGCAGTTTTGCGGACGGCGGGGGTAGTCGTCTCCACGGCGGACAAGCGAAACCTCAATCGGCGCAGCGGCTGGCCTGCTGGATGATGTGACTGTTTACCGTATCACGCGCTTTTTCGGCGGGTCAAACCGGGCGGGCGTTCAACGCAGAGGGCAAGGGGGCGAAGACCAGCTCAGCTAATCGCTCTATGTTTCAGTCTCTTCCGATTTGGGTTGTTCGTCGCGATTGGCCTCGCGTTTCCGAGCCAGTGCCCGAAGCCCAAAGAAAGCGAAAACATACATCACTGCCTGAAAGGCCGCGACGGCTCCCATTTCTCGGTAATACCCTGTGAATAGACCAGCGACCGGAATAATCAGCAAGAAAAAGGCCACGACTCGTAGCGCAGTGGGACTCAGTAGTCCGCCCCGCGTCTTGCGACCAGTCACCAAATGGAAGCATTTCTCGAGTACCCAGAGACACGCGAGTAATAGAATCAGCACAACGGCGACAGCAAGAATTGGGCTAGGGCTACTCTCCTTGCCAGGAAGGAGCAGCATGTCGACCGTAGCGAACGCGCAGAATAGTGTGAACAGCCCCAAGACAATGCCTACGGGAACCTGTATCCATCAAGCCAGTTCCATTTCGCCGATCTTCGCGAATGGTGGCTCGTTGTCATGTTCTGGCATTATAATGTTTATACTAATCCAAAGGTGATCGCGCATGAAGCTCAAATTACGTTCCGTAGGCACTTCCACAGGGCTGCTGCTCCCGAAGGAAATGCTTGTCCGCCTAAAGGTAAAAAAGGACGATACGCTTTTTGCCGTGGAGACGCCAGACGGCTATCTGCTCACGCCTTACGATCCTGAGGTAGAGAGGCAACTCACGAAGGGCCGCGAATTCATGGCTCGGTACCGGGACACGTTCCGGGCGCTGGCCAAGTGAAAACCCCGAAGTGGGTGGATCGCCGAGCCCTGGTCCTGTTGCAAGGGGAGACGCTGGCCGAGCATGGCGGCTTGCCTGGCCTACGCGATGATGGCGCTTTGGACGCGTCATTGGCTCGTCCACGCCATCTCCATGCATACGAACCGGAATCTGATCTGCCGCGTCTGGCCGCTGCCTATGGCTTCGGCATCGTTCGCAATCGTCCTTTCAATGATGGCAACAAGCGGGCAGGCTTCCTTGCCATCGGTCTGTTCCTCGCGCGCAACGGCCGGGAATTGACTGCGGAGCCGATGGAAGCCATCGCCGTCATCTTGCGCCTGGCCGAGGGCAAGATGACGGAATTGGAACTGGCATCGTGGATCAGAGACAACTCGGCGCGCGCTCAGGACTGAAGGGGAGATTTTCCGAAGACAGGACACCCTACCTTCCGAACTGCACCATTACATGCGCCCCGGCGGCCACGTGCGTCCCCGCTGGCGGAGCCTGATTCCGCGCCACGCCGCTGCCGATGGCTTCGAGTTCAAGGCCCGCATCCTGGGCGGCTTCCACGGCCCCGCGGACGGTCTTGCCTACAAATGACGGCACTTCGATTCCGCCTTGCTCGACGTCGAGGACAACAGTTCCAGTCGATGGCAGTTTCGCTAATGGGGCATCGCCGGTCGCGACAGATTCTCCCGAGGTCTTCGGCTGCTTCGCGTCCTGTATTGCCACCGGAGTCTCGGGCATGGGTTCAGCTTGCCGCATTGCTGCCTGGACCACGCTTCCTTTGCCTCCGGCATTCGCGGGCGAGAGCTTGCCCTGAGCTTGCCGAAGGGGCGCCCGCACCACACCGGAATCCCCATCCATCTCTGCCGTCTCCAGCGGCTCGCCAGGATGATCCGGCGTGCCTTCCTCCAAATCGTTTTCCTTCATGCGCGCCTGCGCCAGCAGCAACTGATGATTCGGGGCAAGCGGCAGATCGTGCGGTGTGTGCAGATATTCCAGCACTTGCTGTGAAATGCGGCGAAATACAGGAGCCGACACTTGCCCGCCCTGATGCAGCCCCACCGCGGAATCCAGAATCACCGCAACCACGATCTGCGGATTATTCACCGGCGCGAATCCGGCGAACGAGCCGATATATTTCGTCTTCGAATACGCTCCCGTCGCCGGGTCTACCTCCTGCGCCGTCCCAGTCTTTCCCGCCGAGGTGTAGCCTTCCAGAATCGCTTTGCGCCCCGTGCCCTCGAGCACAACTTTCTGCATCATCGACCGCATCTCGGCTGCGGTGTAACTCGAAATCACGCGCCGCGACGCTCCGGGATGAAACGCCACCGTCTGAGGCGTGCCCTGCGGCTCAACTCTTCCGGCAACGATGCGCGGCGCCACCCACACGCCATCATTGGCAAACGTGGAAATCAGCCCCGCCAACTGAATCGGTGAAATACCAATCTCCTGCCCCATGGAGATCGCCGCGATTGAAACTTTCGACCAGCGGCTCACCGGCTTGGTCAGCCCTCGCGTCTCCCCTGGCAATTCGATGCCCGTCTGCTGGCCGAATCCATAGGCGCGAATGTATTTGTAAAACCTGTCCTCTCCCAGCCGCAGCGCGATCTTGATCGCGCCAACGTCGCTCGATTCCGCCAGCACGCCCCACACCGGCAACAGTCCGTGCGGCTTCGAGTCGCGAATACGCATGCCGTTGTAGACGATCGATCCCATCTGGCAATCGAACACCTCGTCCGGATTCGTGAGCTTCTCTTCCAGAGCCGCCGAAATCGTCACCAGCTTGAACGTCGACCCCGGCTCATACACGTAGCTCACGGCGCGGTTGGTCAGCGCGCTGGGCGTGATCTGCTTGCGCAGATTCGGATTGAACGTTGGCCGATTCGCCAGCGCCAAAATCTCACCGGTGTGCGGATTCTCGACGATCACCGTGCCCGCGATCGCCTGCGTAGCGTGAATAGCCTGATCCAGTTCCTTCTCGGCGATGTATTGAATGTTCTTGTCGATGGTCAGCACCAGGCTGTCGCCCGGCTCCGGCTGTTTCTCGATGTCAGAAAACCACTGCCGGCGCGCATCGACTGAGATGAACATCTTTCCAGCGCGCCCGCGCAGTTCGTCATCGAACGCGTGCTCGATGCCACTCTGGCCTGAATCCTCCATGCCGACGGTCCCGACCACTTGCGCCGCCAGATCGCGTGCCGGATAAAACCTCTTCGGCTCTTTTTGAAAATGGATGCCCTGCAGGTTCAGCGACTTGATGCGCTCGATCGTTTCGTCATCCGCCTTGCGCCCGACCCAGCAAAAAGTCTTGTGATTGCGGCAATCGGCGAGCACCACGTTGTGATCCTCGCCAGTGATGCGAGTGATCAGGGAAACCGCGGTAGGAAGGTCTTTTACTTCGGTAGGCACAGCGAAGGCAGAATCCACGAGCACGGACATTGCCAGTTCGTGCCCAGCGCGATCATAGATAACGCCGCGCTTGGCGGAAAGCGGAATCTCGCGCTGCTGCTGGTGCTCGGCCTGCTTCACAAAGCTGCCGTAGCGGAAGATCTGCAAATAAACGAGCCGCCCGCAGATTGCAAGGCACCAGAACAAAAGCATCCCGCCCAGAAAGTAAAGCCGAGCGTTCTTGCCGAGGTTGGAGTTAGTTGCCATGGAAGAAGGTCATTGGTTTTTGGTTGTTGGTCGTTGGTTGTTGGTTGTTGGTCGTTGGTCGTTGGTCGTTGGTCGTTGGCCTGCAAAGACAAACATGGCGGCCCGCATACAGACAGGCCGCCGCCGAAACTCAGCCGAGCTTCGCTCGGCAGCCGGATCGAAAAATCCGGCCCCACACAATATGCTACTGCCCTGCCAGCACCATCACCGGCTCCGCGCTCGCCATCACCGGCGCGTTTGAATCCGCGGACGCGCTATCCATGCGGATCACCTGCCCCGGCTCCGGCGGCACCAACCCCATGCGCCGCGCCATCACGTCAATCCGTTCCGGATCGCGCAGGCTGGCATCTTCCAGCCGCAGCGCACGGTTCATCTCCGTCAGGTTATTGAGCTCGCGCTTGGACGACTCGATCTGGTATCCATATTCAATCGCCCGGAAGTGCTGCCAGGCGTAAGTAAATACCAGCAGGAACAGGCAAGCCAGCGCTGTACCGAACTGTTTCATCTCGCGATTGCGCGCGGGGTCCTCCACCTTCACCAGCCGTGAGTTGTCGATCGCCTTGGCGAAATAAATTTCCGGCGTTCCCGTAAAGAACGTATTCCGCCGCGCCGCTGGAACTGCATTTCGAATTGCCGCTGCTGCCGCCATTATGCCGCTCCCGCCCAAACCCGTTCTCTTTCCGTCTGCGTCTGCGGACTCTGCAGCTCAAAAAGCCGCCGCAGCTCGACTTCTTCGGCAAGGCGCTTCTGTTGCGCACTTTGCTCCGCCCGCTCCACCGCCGCCATCAAATCCCTAATCAAAGTTCCCGTATACATTTCCCAACCTCAGAATTGGATTCCTACCACGGAACCCTCGTCAGAACCTGAACGCCCGGCACGCTTTCTACGGCTGTGCCGGGGACTCCGGCAGGTTTTCCGGAGCCTAAACTTTTTCCGCGGCCCGCAATTTCGCGCTACGCGCCCGCGGATTGCGCTCGCTTTCTTCTTCCGATGCCGTCAGCGGCTTCTTAGTCAGCACCCGGAAGTACTTGTCCTTAATACTGCCCTCGCGGAAGGCATCCTTTACGATGCGGTCTTCCAGCGAGTGAAAACTAATCACCACCACGCGTCCTCCTGGCTTCAGAACCCGGGGCGCCGCTGCCAGCAGCGCCCGCAGATCGTCCAGTTCGCGGTTTACGAAGATTCGAAGAGCCTGAAAAGTTCTGGTCGCCGGATGAATGCGCTCATGTTTCATTGACCGGGCCGCGGCCGATATTACCTCGGCAAGGTGTGCCGTAGATCGTATCGGCCGCGACCGGACAATGGCTCTGGCGATTCTCCGCGACCTCCTTTCCTCTCCGAATTCGTAAATCACATCGGCAAGCTCGCGCTCGTCGAGGTGGTTTACCACTTGTTCGGCGGTACGCTCACTCTGCGGGTCCATCCGCATATCGAGCGGTCCATCCGCCTGAAAACTGAATCCGCGTGCGGCATCGGAAAGCTGCAGGCTGCTTACGCCGATGTCGGCCAGAATGCCGTCAACTAGGTCGTTGGTCGTTGGTCGTTGGTCGTTCGCCAGTTCGGCGAAGGATTGATGCAGCAACGTAATCTTCGGCCAATCGCTGGTTGCCGGCGAGACGCCGACGCTACTGTCTTGGCCGACGACTAACGACGAACGACGAACGACGATTTTGCTTTTCGCGATTTCCAGCGCCGCAGGATCTTTATCGAGGCCAATCAAATGTCCCGGTGCGCCGAGGCGTTTTGCGATTTCGTAACTGTGCCCGCCCAGGCCCACCGTGGCGTCGATATAAGTCCCGCCACGCCGCACGTTTAAAAAGTCGATCGCTTCTTTTAAAAGAACCGGAACATGATTCGCTTCCCTTCCACCACCATGCCCAACCCCCTGAGGGGTGTCTGTTGAACCCTCGCCCACTAGATGCCCAATTCGTCGAGCGTCTTCTCATCGTCAGGCGTGAACTTTTCTTCCTCGACCTGCTTGCGGTACGAATCCAGGTTGCGCACGATCAAGTGTGTCAAATTGCCGGTAACCGCAACCTCGCCTTTGATTTGCGCCGCTTCGCGCAGCAGTTGCGGCATCAGCAACCGCCCTTGCCCATCCATTTCCACCACCTGCCCGTAATAGTTCACGCGGTCCAAGAACTTCTTCTTCGTAGGATTGAAAGTGGAGAGCCCGGCCAGCTTCTGCTCGATCCGCTCCCATTCCTCGAAGGGATACACTTGAGCAACCTTCCCATCCAGACTTGTGATGTAGTATTGCTGTCCGTACTTCTCGTCGATCACCCGCTTGAACTCGGCCGGGACCTTCAACCGTCCCTTTTCGTCGACGCGAGTTGGGTGATTGCCGCGAAACATGTTTGAAGCCTGTTCCCGTCGAAATTGCTTCCGACCGATTACCCTTTATCAATTTGGTACACGACCGCTTCTGCGCTTGCGGTGTCGTTATTTCAATGCCACGCTTGATCCGTTGGGGGCGGTGTGTCGTCCAAGATATGCCGCCCCCAACTTTGTAAAGAGCCAACCGCCAGTAAACGGATCGCGGTGTCCAAGACCACGATCCGAGGATTCGGCCCCTCCTGGCGGCTGGCTCTCTATCTCGATATTCATTGGCCTCGCCTGTCGTCCTACGCGAAAATGTCAAATTCCGTGCTTGAAACTTATCTGCCACAGCAACCAGGGAGGTAAAAGCGGCGCAAATTATGGTCAGACTCGGGTGGTTCGGGCTGTTTGTCGTGCTTTTGGGTCGGTTTCCCACCGGCTCCTCTTTGTCAGCTTCCCGTGCCCACGACCTTAACTGTGTTGACCACTCTGAACCACTTTCTCCCACATCTTACCCGTAAGTCGTTGATTGTCAAGCACAAACTTAAGGGTAGGGGTTCCACTCTAGGAGTGATTCGGCAAAATACGAGCACTTGTGGTTAACCAGAAAGACGACCACAAGGGGTTGGGTTTACGCTCCAGGTTCCTTCGCTATCTATTCGCTTAGATTTTTCTTGCACTCCGCGCCCCTTGCGGACTTTCCTGTGGAAAACACCAGAAAACCTCAATACACCGCATTCTGTGCGCGGCTGGTGTGAATCTGTCCTGACTCCACCGAGATCGAATACGCCTCACCGCCGTCACCGCTCCAGGTCCGTACGTCGAACGTGGCTCCAGTGGGTGCGTGATAGGCGGCAACGTTGCGCAAGGTCAGCGGCTGGCCGGGCTTGCATACTTCCGGCGCGTCCGTGACTTGCAGGAAATAGACGCCCAGGCCTGTGCCCACCACTTTCGCTCTGCCGCTGGCTTCCACCAGCAAAGCCGATTTTTCGTCGATGGCAATCTCGCGTGGCGCCTTCGACCAGCCATCCTGCACGATCCGCGCCAGAAAACCCAGGCTGCGTCCCAGGCGATCACGTTGGGCGAAATGACTATCGGTGAGAATGTTCTCGAGGACGGGAATCTTGAGAAAGTCGCGCACCACGGTGACGCGCTTGATGTAAGGATCGGCGAGAACTTCTCGCGATGTGAGATCGGCGTCATCCGGCTTGTCTTCCAGGCAGCCGTAGACGAACTGCCCCAGCACCGCCAAGCCGGCGCTGGTTCCTCCGATGGGCTTGGCCGCAGCCACGTGCGCATTGATAGCGTCCTCCACCGGAGTTCCCCTCCAGAAGTTGACGTAGCGCGATTGGTCCCCGCCGGCAATGAAAACGGCCTCGGCTTGACCAATGATCTCGGCTACGCGGGCATTCTGCGCTGCTTTCCGGCTGGGAATGATCAGCGTCGCCACGGAATTCGGCTTGCATAGTCCAGCGATGTAAGGGTTGTAGTCGGCGCCGCCATGAGCGCGCAGGATCAGAAAATCGCCGCCGTTGGCTTTCGCGCACAGCCAGCGGAAGGCTTCGTCCAGGTCCGTACCTCCGCCCATCATGGCGATGCCGGCGTCGGCAGGAGTTTGCACGTCCTGCCGATTGCCCTGGCGTATGTATTTGAAATCGGCGGCGTGGCCAGCACCGGCGTGCGCACAAATAATTCCGCCGAGAAGCGCGGCGCAAATGAGTTTCATGGCTTTCCGCGCTTCCTACTTCGACGGCTCGACACACACCGCTGTGCCGTAAGCCAGCACTTCGGTGACGCCCTGCATCAATTCGGTCGCATCGTAGCGTGCGCCCACCACGGCGTTGCCGCCCAGTTCGGCCGCATGTTGCAGCATCAGGTCAAAAGCTTCGGCGCGCGTTTTCTCGCACAAGTTGGTGAGCAGGGTGATGTTGCCGCCGACCAGCGTCTGCAATCCGGCGCCGATGGTGCCGAAGATCGAACGCGAGCGCACCACGATGCCGCGCACCACGCCCAGCGTGCGCGTCACGCGAAAACCATCCAGCTCGAACTGCGTCGTGACCATGTTGTGAGCGACCATCCGTCGATTGCCTGCGTAGCTGGTTGCCATGGTTTTCCTTTCCGGATTCGGATCGGCCCAGGTCTCTGCCGAGCAGCTAACTATAGCGCGAATGTGCCGACGGGACGAATTACCAATTTTCGATTGTCGATTGGTGAGTGTAGGACTCCGGTTCGCCGGATGCCTGGTGCCGCCGATTGCAGGTTGCTCCACTTTGCAATCAGAAATTGAAAAGTGGAGAACGCAAATTGCCGCGCTTCACTCCAGCGCCGCCGCAATGAAAAATTCCTGCGACGACGCATCGTACTCAACGCGCAAGATGTTGGGCTTGCAGCAGACCTGGCAGTCTTCGATGTAGCTCTGCCGGCCTCCCGCGGATTCGTCTACGTTAGTGGCGTTCCACTCGCCGCAGCCCGCGCATTGGAAACCAGCTTCCATGACACAATTATCGCTCGTGATCCGTCAAGAAATCGACTTCTACGAACACTCAACCACTTACACCGAATCTCAACGGTTTACACGAACTTTCAACAATTTAGCCTCCGCCCTCTTCGCGAACGGTGCAGCGACGGTCACCGAGCTGAGAATCCTGGCTGCCCTATAATAGCCGGGCGCTTCTTTGGACTCCGGAGGACTTCATGATTTCGCGGCGTCGGTTTCTGGAAGTTGGCGGCGTAGCGGGAATTGCGGCGGTTACTCGTCCGCAGGCGGCCGCGCCGGAAACGCCCGACAACTCTTCCCTGCCGCCGTCGCTGGCAAATTTAAAGTCGCGGCAGAGGGAAGCGACTCCGATCACGCGCGAAGAGCGGCAGGCGCGTCAGGATCGCGCGCGCAAGTTGATGAGCGAGAATGCGATCGACGCCATGGTGCTCATGTCGGGCACGTCGCTGAACTACTTCACGGGAATTCGCTGGTGGGGCGGCGAGCGTATGTTCGCGCTGGTGCTGCCGGCGAAAGGCGCGGCGTTTTATGTGTGTCCCGCGTTTGAAGAAGGCCGCGCACACGAGCAGATCGCCAACGCTCCGGAGGGCGAAAAGCCTGATGTACGCACCTGGCAGGAAGACGAGAGCCCTTACCAGCGTGTGGCGCAGGGACTTAGAGAACGCGGTATCGCCAGCGGCAAGCTGGGGATTGAAGAAACGGTGCGTTTCTTCTTCGCCGACGGAATTGCCAAGGCCGCGCCGCAAGTCACACTCACCAGCGCAACTCCAGTCACCGCTGGTTGCCGCATGATCAAGAGCGCGCACGAGATCGCGCTGATGCGTTTGGCTTGCCAGGTAACGCTGGCCGCGTACCAAGCGGTTTATCACGCGCTGCGCGAAGGCATGACCCAGCGGCAGGTTGAAGATTTGATTGCGGCGGCTTACGGGCAACTGGGTTTTCCCGGCGAGGCCAGCGTGGAAGTGGATGAATACACCGCATATCCCCACGGGTCGAGCACGCCGCAGGTGATTCGCGAAGGTTCGATCGTCATGATCGATGACGGTTGCACGGTGGAGGGATATCAGTCGGATATTACGCGTACGTTCGTGCTGGGCAAGGCTTCCGCGAAGATGAAGCAAGTATTTGACACCGTCCACGCTGCGCAATCGGCGGCGCTGGCGGCGGCGCGTCCGGGAGTGGAGTGCGGCGCGGTGGATGAGGCGGCACGGAAGGTGATCGTCGATGCGGGCTACGGTCCCGACTACAAATATTTCGCCCACCGCTTGGGTCACGGCATGGGCATGGATGGGCACGAGTGGCCGTATCTCGTTCGGGGCAACACGACCAGGCTTGTGGCCAACATGACGACCAGCGACGAGCCCGGCATCTACATTCCCGGAGAATTCGGCATTCGCCTCGAAGACGACATGCACATCACAGAAAACGGCGCAGAGCTCTTCACGCCGCAAAGCCCGTCGCTGGAAGATCCGTTTGGAAAAGCGTGAGAATCTATTTCGACGGAACCACCTGCAAATTATTGGTCACCGAGAAGATGCCTGGGACACCATTGGCTCGAAGTCCGGCCACGTTCTTGTCAGCATCGTTATCGACAACGCCCTCGAGCGCGACGCGGCCATTTTTCACGATGATGCGAATGGGCTTCTGGACACCCATGGCGTACTTTTCGAGCGACGGGTATCCGTAGATGGCGCGGAACAGGCGCCGGCGGAGGCCATCGTCCATGGGCGAAGGGGGAAGAACTTCGATCTGGTTATCTACTTTCTCCACGCCTTCGATGTGCTTCACGGCATTTTCGGCGTCGGACTTGAGCGAAGGCCGCGCGACTTCGCCGAGCAGTGTGACGGTGAAGCCTTCCACTTTGAAGGCGATGTAATCGAACACGCCAAAATAGGGGAGCATGAGCAGTTCGTGGCGAACTTCCTTGGTGATGCGCTCTTGCGACTTGGCGGAGGGCTGATCACGATCTTGAGCGAAGCTCAGAGTCGCAAGCAACAGAACAGCTGCGACAACCGATGGTTTGCACTTCATAGCGGTCTTTCTCCTTTCGCTGCGGCCTTTCTGGGGTAGTGTACTCGTCAGCGGGTTTGCGCGGGACTACAGTGTTTGCGGTAGGGCGCAACTTGTGTCACAAATGTGTGATCGTAGTATTTCATTGCAGATCGTCCGCAGGCGAAGAACCACGGGGGATCCGTTCTGACATCCGCTGGGGAAGGAGGCTGAATGCAGCATTTGAGTCCTCATGACGTGATGACGATGTTCATAGCGCTGGCCGTGCTGCTGGGCTGCGCCAAGCTGGCGGCGGAGCTGATGCAGAAGATCGGCCAGCCCTCGATTCTAGGAGAGATCTCGGTCGGAATTTTTCTGGGCCCCACCGTCCTGGGCCACTACCGGCCGCACATCTATGAGGCTCTGTTCCCTATCACGGGTCCGATGCCCATCGTGCTGGAGACGGTGACCGCGCTCGGGGTGGTCTTCTTTCTGCTGACGGCCGGCCTCGAGATTGACCTGCGCAGCATCTTCCGTCAGGGCAAAAGCGCGCTGCTGGTGAGCTTGTTCGGCGTGGCATTTCCCTTCGGGGCCGGGTTCCTGGTGGCCGACGCTTTCCCCAATTACATGGGCGCGGGATCGGCGGCGGGAGAGAACACTCTGATCTTCGCCCTGTTCATGGGCACGGCGTTGTCTATTTCGGCGTTGCCGGTGATCGCGAAGATTCTGATGGACCTTAATCTTCTGCGCACAGAGATGGGGACGGTCATCATTTCGTCGGCGATGTTCGACGATCTGGTGGGCTGGATTCTGTTCTCGTTCGTGTTGGGAATGCTGCACCCGCCGGCGGGCGGGAGCGCAGCGGACGGGGTAAAGCACACGATTGTGCTGGTGCTGCTATTCGTGGGAATTACGCTGACGCTGGGCCGCTGGCTGATCGATAAGATACTGCCGGTGCTGCAGGCACACACGACGTGGCCGGGCGGTGTGCTGGGTTTCGTCTTCACGCTCACGATGGCCGGAGCGGCTTTTACCGAATATGCGGGGATTCATGCGGTGTTTGGGGCGTTCGTGATTGGCATTGCGATCGGGGAGTCGGGGCACCTGCGCAAGCGGACGTCGGAACACATCCACCAGATCGTCACCAATGTTTTCGCACCCTTTTTCTTTGCCAGCATCGGATTGCGAACGAACTTTGCGGCGAACTTTCACCTGGGCTTGACCGCAACCGTGATCGGCGTGGCCTGCGTGGGAAAGATGCTGGGGGCTGGTTGGGGAGCGCGGCTGGGTGGAATGGACCGGACATCGTCGGTGGTAGTGGGGCTGGGCATGAATGCACGCGGAGCGATGGAAATCATTCTGGGGATTCTGGCGCTGCAGGCGGGATTGATCCGCGAATCGATGTTTGTGGCGTTGGTGGTAATGGCGCTGTTCACTTCTCTGCTATCGGCCCCGGCGATCCATTTTCTGGTGCACCGGAGACGGACGTTGACGCTGAAGGACACCGTCACCGCCAAGCTGTTCCTGCCGAACCTGGCGGCACGAACAAGGTTGGGCGCGCTACGCGAGATGTGTGAGGTGGCGGCGGACGCGGTGAGCAACGCTCCGGAAAGATTATTCCGGCTGGTGTCGGAGCGGGAGCGGGTGCTGGCAAGCGGATGGGAGAATGAGTTGGCAGTGCCGAATGCGCGGGTGAACGGATTGACGAGGCCGCTGGTGGTGGTGGCGAAATCCGGGGGGATTGATTTTGACGCGCGCGATGGTAAGCCGGCTCGGCTGATTATCATGATTCTGACCGGAGACAACCAGTCGCAACACGATTTGCTGGGGGATGCCAGCGAACTGTTCAGCCAGAGAGAGGCAGTGGAGCGGGTGGTGAAGGCCAAGAATTTTGTGGAGTTGGTAGCGGCGTTGAACGCGCCGGTGCAGTGAGCGGTGGGGAGGGCCAGATTCCCGCCGACTGCACCGGCCGCCTTTTTGCAATTCAGGCCGAAACGCTGACGCCGCCGCTGGCGGTCGAGCCGGTTGCGGAGTCGGCGGTGGAAGCAGTGGCGCCCAACCAGTTCAGCACAATTTGCTTGTTGCCGTTGGCGCCCAGATTTAATGTAACCTGCGCAGGGTTCTGCGCGTCGTTATTCCGCGTTTGGAAAAACGACCGCAGTTGGTTCAGAGACCTGGTGGAAACGGCTGCCGTCGACATAAGTCTCTACTCAAAATCGATTCTTGTTGCAAGGAACCCTCGCAGATTTCCTTGCCATCAAAGGGCCAGATCGGCCCAGCAAGAAGAAACTTTAGGGTTGCGGAGCAGTCCGGCAGCTTTTTGACCTTGATTTTCGCTAATCGCGGGCACGAAGGGGCAGGGATGGTTCAGGCGACCCACAGGCCGGGCCATGATCCCGCAGCGCCCAGGGCACTCACGCGTTCCGTGGCTTTACACAATTAAGGGATTGACATCAGGCAGGCTGCTTCATGGTCGATGATTGAGGAGGTCGTTGGGTCTGAGCCTCCCAGTCTTCTGCTGGCCATTCCAGAAGTGAGTTCGCAGTCGCCCTACACCGGAGGGGTCGAAGCGTACTTGACGTTAGTCGCTATTTTGTTATAGTCACTATCACATTGCCTGGAGCCGAGATCGCACCCCGGGCGATTCATGGGAGAACCGGTGGCTCGAATGATGGCCGTGCGGGGAATCGTTGCCGAACAATCTGAAAACCAAGTGACGGTGGGACTTCGTGAGCGAAAGAAAGCCCGGCTGCGTCAGCAGATCATCGATGCCTCAATCAAACTGTTTCGCAAGCGCGGCTATGAGAACACGCGGATCGACGACATTGTACAAACTCTCGAGATTAGCCAGCCGACGTTCTTCCGGTATTTTCCCAGCAAGGACGCGGTTCTGCGGGAGGTGGGCGAACGCGGATTCGCCTGCATACGGGACCGGCTGCGCTCGGAGTTATCCACGAACGCGAGCACCGCGGAACGCTTGCGCCGGCTGTATGTCAGCATGGCAAAGGAGGTTGAGGCGGACCGCAGGTTGTGGCAGGCCGTTATCCTTTCGGGCGCGATGGACCCAGTGCGTTGCGCCGATATGCGCGGACACGAGGAAGCCACGGTTGGCTTGCTGCAAGAAATTCTGGCGCAGGGACAAAAGAAGGGCGAAATTACACGCGACTTTCCCATTGTCCATTTGGCGGAATTCATGGAAGGCCTTTACAACACTGTCGTACGGCAGTGGGCGGTTGATTTGACCGGACCGCACAAGCTCACCGATCGAGTACTTAGTGCGGTAGAGTTTTTCCTGCGAGGGCTCCAGCCCTGAATTCTTCAAGCGGTCCAGACGACTCTTGGTTCGAAGAGTCGCGGTTCCCGAGGGGGTAAGATGAGAGCGGCCGTTCTTCGCGACTTCAAGATTCCACTTACGATTCAGGAGGCCGATCTTCCCCAACCCTCAGAGAGCGAAGTTCTGATCAAGGTTGAAGTTTGCGGCGTGTGCCACTCCGATTTGCACGTGGCGGAGGGCGACTGGTCGCAGTTGGCTGGAATCGTCAAGAAGCCGCTGATCCTCGGGCACGAAGTGGTCGGCACCATCGTTGCGGCCGGCTCGGCAGCGCAGGGCGTTAATGTCGGCGATCGCGTCGGAGTGCCATGGATCCATTGGACCTGCGGGAAATGCGAGTTTTGCCGTGAAGGCAACGAAAACCTTTGCGTTCAACAACAAATTACGGGCGTGACCGTGGACGGCGGGTATGCCGAATTCGTCAAGGCACCCGCCACCCACGTCGCCAGGATTCCCGCTAATCTTGCCTCGGAGCAGGCCGCTCCGCTGCTGTGCGCAGGGGTCACCGTCCATCGCGCGCTGAAACAGTCGCGCATCGCCGCGGCTCAGCGCTTAGCCGTGTTTGGGGTAGGCGGCCTGGGGCACGTCGCCGTCCAGCTCGGATGCGGGCTCGGAGCGGAGGTCACAGCCATTGATATCAGCGAAGAAAAGCTTGCTCTGGCCAAATCGCTGGGAGCCTCCAGGACGCTGAATGCGGCAACGGACAAGGTGGTAAAGCAAATGCGCTCGCTGGGCGGAGTGCATGTCGCCCTGGTGACGTCCGCGGCCAAGGCCGCCTACGACATGGCGTTTCAATGTGTGCGTCCCACCGGAATCCTGCTCGCCGTAGGCTTGCCCGCCCAGGACATTTCTTTTCCGCCCATCCTGATGGCAGCGGGGGAAATCCGGATTCAGGCTACCGCCGTGGGTACGCGACAAGACCTACAGGAAATTCTCGCCATGGGTGCGGCGGGGAAGGTTCGCTGCGAGGTCGCCACGCAGCCGTTGTCCCAGGTGAACGAAGTACTGGAGCAACTGGGCCGGGGAGGAATCTCGGGCCGGGTTGTGTTACGCATCAGCCCGTAAGGGGCTGTTCAACGTTCTTCGCCTCCTGCTCCCTTATGTCAAAGGCTCTTCCCAGGAACACGATGGGCGTTGACGTTAGTCGCTATATTGTGATATTGACTATCACTTTGTGCTCGAGTCATGTCGAGCCGGGAGCTTCGCATCGTGAATGCCAGGCAGTTGTTCGATCTCACGGGGCGCGTCGCCATCGTCACCGGGGGCTCCATCGGTCTTGGCCGCCAGATGGCCGAGGGATTGGCGGAGATGGGTGCAAGCCTTGCGCTGTGTGCCCGCAAGAAGGAGCGCTGTCAGGAAGCGGCCGACCAGTTGGCCGGCCTGGGGGTCAAGACTCTCGCCCTCGGCTGCGACGTGAAAGACCCGGCAGCTATCCAGGAAGCGGTGGCATCGACTCTGCAGAATTTCGGTCGCATCGACATCCTCATTAATAATGCAGGGATTTCGTGGGGGGCTCCGGTGGAAGAAATGACGCTGGAGCAATGGAACAAAGTCGTGGAAACGAACCTGACCGGAACTTTCCTGTTCGCGCAAGCCGTGGGCAAAGCCATGATCCAGCAGGGACACGGCAAGATCATCAACATCGCGTCGGTGGCGGGCCTGGGCGGAGCCTCCTCGGACCTGCAAGCCATCGGCTACCACGCCAGTAAAGGCGGCGTCATCGCCTTCACCAAAGATCTGGCGTGCAAATGGGCGGCGCACAATATCCAGGTCAATGCCATCGCTCCGGGGTGGTTCCCTACGCACATGTCGAGCTGGATTCTCGAGCATCACGAGGAGTCCCTCTTGGATAAGATTCCTCTTCACCGTTTTGGCAACGACCATGACTTAAAGGGCGCCGCAATTTTTCTGGCTTCCGATGCCTCGGCCTACGTTACAGGCCATGTTCTTGTCGTGGACGGAGGCCAGACTGCCTGGTAGGTGGCCGCCGCCCATGAATATTCCGCTCACGCCCGTCCGCTTCCTGCGTTATGCGGAACAGCAATTTCCAAACAAGACGGCGGTGGTTTGCCGGGACCAGCGATTTACCTACGCGCAGTTCGCCGACCGTGCGGCCCGCCTGGCTGGAGCGTTGCGCGCAGCCGGAGTGGAGGCGGGGGATCGGGTTGCCTTCCTCAGCATGAATTGTCATCGGCTGCTGGAGGCCTACTTTGGAGTCCTCGATGCCGGGGCCGTCCTCCTGCCGCTCAATTACCGTCTCGCGGCTCATGAACTTGCCTACATCCTGAACGATGCTGGCGCAACCAAGCTGTTTCTGGGGCAGGACTTCCTCGGTCTGGTGGATTCTTTTCGCATGAAACTGAGCAGCGTCCGCTCCTGCCACCTGCTCGACGCGATGCCCGAGGCCGCGTGGCTGGCTCCCCAGAACTACGAAGAACTCCTGGCCGCCGCATCGCCGTATCGCGCGGAGATCACCTGCTTTGACGAAAATTCTCTCTGCGAACTTTTCTACACCAGCGGGACCAGCGCCAATCCCAAGGGGGTCATGCTCACCCACAGGAACATCTATCTCCACGCGGTGCATATCGCTCTTTACCATCACGCCAAGTTTGAAGACGTATTCCTGCATACGATTCCCTTGTTCCACGCCAACGGCTGGGGCGCGGCGCACACCATCACCCTGGTGGGCGCAACGCATGTCATGAGTCCGCGATTCATCCCGCAAGAGGTTTTTCGCCTGGTGGAGCGGGAGCGGGTTCATTCCCTCAGCCTGGTGCCAATCATGGCCACCGCATTGGTGAATTGTCCGGATCGTCCCAAGTATGACTTGAGCAGCCTGGAATGGATCACGATCGGGGGCGCCGCATCTTTCCCTTCCCTAATGCGCGAGGTAGAGCAGACGCTCGGCTGCAAGTGCTTCTCTGGATATGGTCTGACCGAGTGCGCACCTTCTCTCGCCACGGCGGAGCTCAAACCAGATGTGACGTGCAACCCCGAGCGGCGCTACCTGCTCCAGTCAATGACTGGCTACGCCTATCCGGGAGTGGAACTGCGGGTGGTGGATTTCGAAGATCGGGACGTGCCTCATGACGGCAAGACCATGGGTGAAATCATTGCCCGCGGCGACAGCGTGATGGCCGGCTATTGGCGGCAGCCCGAGGCCACCGCGGAAGCCTTGCGTGGCGGTTGGTTTCACACCGGCGACATGGCCGTCATCATGGAAAATGGTTACATTCTGATTGTCGATCGTAAAAAAGACATCATTGTCAGCGGCGGCGAAAATATCTCATCTCTGGAAGTGGAGAGAGCCCTGCTGGCGCATCCGGACGTGTACGAAGCCGCTGTGATCGCGGTGCGGGATGACAAGTGGGGAGAAGTCCCCAAAGGCGTGGTGATTTTAAGACCGGGATGCGCCACGACGGAAGCGGACCTCATTGAATTCTGCCGCTCGAATTTGGCGCACTACAAATGTCCACGATCGATCGAATTCTGCGAGACATTGACCAAGACTGCGACGGGAAAAGTGTTGAAGAGAGAACTGCGGAAGAAATATGGGGGCGGCTCAGGTACGATTCGGATCCCGTCTGATATCAATGATCGGAGTTCACGATGAACAATCTGGTGCGGCTCAGCAAAGACAACGATAGCGATATTGCCATCATCACCATCGACAATCCACCGGTGAATGCCATCAGCCCCGGTGTGCCGGAGGGAATTGCCACCGCCATCGAAGAGATCGACAACGATCCCTCGGTGAAGGCCGCAGTCCTTATCGGCGGCGGACGGACGTTCGTGGCCGGAGCCGACATCAAGGAATTCCAAAAGATGACCTCTGGCAAACCGCGCGGCGCCGGGCTTCTACCGCTCCTCCTCGCCATCGAAAATTGCCGCAAGCCGGTCGTGATGGCGATTCATGGCGCCGCTTTTGGCGGAGGCCTGGAGCTGGCGATGGCAGGCCATTATCGCGTGGCCTCAAGCGATGCGCAGGTCGGCCAGCCCGAGGTGAAGCTTGGCCTTATCCCCGGTGCGGCGGGAACGCAACGCCTTCCCCGGCTTATCGGCGTCGCCAAGGCTCTTGAAATGTGTACCGACGGCAAACCTGTTGCCGCAGCAGAAGCTTTCCGGCTGGGTATCATCGATCGCTTGATCGAAAGCGACCTGCTGGCCGGCGCGGTAGCTTTTGCCCGCGAAATCGCGGGAAAACCGGCGCCCAAAACGCGCGAACGCTCCCAAAAACTGGGAACGGCTGAGGAGAACGCGGCAACCATCGTGTCTGCCCGCGAGAATGTCCGGAAGAAGCAGCGGGGTCTGAAAGCGCCGCTTGCCGCGGTTGATGCCGTGGAAGCGGCGACCAAACTTTCCTTCGAGGAAGGTTGCCAGGTAGAGAAAGCACTCTTCACGGAATGCCTCTTCTCCGATCAATCCAAGGCGCTCATCCACGTCTTCTTCGGGGAGCGCGAGGTGGCGAAAATTCCCGATGTTCCGAAAGAAACAGCCGTCAAGCCAATCCGCACTGTGGCTGTCGTCGGGTCCGGGACCATGGGCGGAGGAATTGCCATGGTCTTCGCGAATGCCGGTATTCCCGTTTTGCTGAAGGAGGTCGATCAGCCCGCGCTCGACCAGGGGCTCGCGAAGATTCGAAAAAACTATGCCAGCTCGGTTCAGCGCGGACGCTTCACGCAGCAGTTTGTCGACGAGCGCCTTGCCCTTATCACACCCACTCTCAGTTACGACAACTTTGGCGATGCCGACATGGTGATTGAGGCGGTCTTCGAAGGCATGGCGCTCAAGAAGCAGGTATTTCAAGATCTGGATCGCGCGTGCAAACGCGACGCTGTTTTGGCGAGCAACACATCCACATTGAGCATCGACGACATTGCCGGCGTTACCTCGCGGCCAGAGTCCGTCATCGGAACGCATTTTTTCAGCCCAGCCAACATCATGCGCCTGCTGGAAATTGTGCGCGGAAAAGAGACGAGTAAGGAAGTCATCGCCACCTGCATGCAACTCTCGAAAAAGCTCGGCAAGATAGGCGTGCTGGTCGGAAACTGCCGGGGCTTTGTGGGAAACCGCATGTTCGGCCCCTATCGCCGGGAAGCCCAGTTCCTGGTCGAAGAAGGCGCGGAAGTGGAAGCTGTCGACAACGCGTTAGTCGAGTTCGGCATGGCCATGGGTCCATTGGCGACGGGCGATCTTGCCGGACTGGATGTTGGCTGGCGGATTCGCAAGGAATATCGCCATCTGGAAAAGCCTGGTGTTCGCCAGCCCATCGCGGAGGATCGTCTTTGCGAAATGGGTCGCTACGGCCAGAAGACTCTTGCCGGCTGGTATCGCTACGACGAGCAGCGCCGTGCCGTGCCCGACCCGGAGGTGGCTGCCCTGGTGAGGAAGTGGACGGCAGAAGCCGGAATTCCGCAGCGCCGGATTCCTGCTTCCGAAATGGTCGACCGCTGCCTGTACGCCCTGGTGAACGAAGGCGCCCGCATTCTCGAGGAGGGATACGCGCTGCGCGCTGTCGATATCGACATCATCTACCTGAATGGATATGGATTCCCAGCATATCGCGGCGGTCCGATGTGGTATGCGGACAGCGTGGGCCTGAGAAAAGTCTATGAGCGTGTGTGCGAATTCCGCCAGCAGCATGGAGAACTCTGGGAGCCGGCTCCTTTGCTGAAGCGCCTGGCCGAGGCCAACCAGACGTTCGCCGAGTTCAATAATAAGGAGCAAGGCGTGAAGGTGCAGCGCACATGAAACCTTCATTCGCGCAGCTCGTCGCGATTGAAGATTTTTGGGGATCTTATGAGAGAAGCCGTTGTGGTTGCCAGCTCACGCACGGCGCTGGCGAAGTCGTTCCGGGGCTCGTTCAATATGACGCGGCCCGATGATCTTGCGGCATACTGCATCAAGGATGTCCTGCGGAAGACTCCCAACCTTGATCCAGGCGAAGTGGAAGATGTCGTGCTCGGTTGCGGGCAGCCGCATGGTCCGCAGGGCAGCAACGTCGCCCGAATTTCCGCCATGCTCGCAGGCTTGCCCGCATCGGTCGCGGGCGCCACGATTAACCGCTTCTGTTCCTCTGGCCTGCAGGCGATCGCTCTGGCCGCTTACCAGATCATTCACGGTGGCAGCGAGGCGGTGATTGGCGGCGGCGTCGAGAGCATTACTATGACGCCTCGCAGTTCCGACCCCAATCCCCGCCTGCTGGAGAAACTGCCGGGCGTGTACATGGTCATGGGCGACACCGCGGAAGTCGTGGCTAAACGCTACAAAATCGGGAGGCAGGCGCAGGACGAATACTCGCTGCTGAGCCAGCAGCGCACGGCTCGAGCTCAGCGGGAAGGCTTGTTCAACGAAGAGATCGCTCCCATGAAAGTCATGAAAGCGATGCTGGACAAGAAGACCAACGAGGTAGTGAGCCAGGAGGAAGTCTGCGCTGACAAAGACGAATGCAATCGTCCCGACACAACGCTTGACGGCCTGCTGGCGCTGAAACCTCATTTTGATCCCGACAGCGGCCAGGGAACAGTCACGGCCGGGAATTCTTCGCAGCTTTCCGATGGAGCTTCGGCCACGCTCCTCATGTCTCGCCAGCGCGCCGATCAGCTGGGCATTCCCTACAAGCTGGTCTTCCACGGTTTTCAGGTGACCGGCTGCGAGCCCGACGAAATGGGCATTGGTCCGGTCTTCGCCGTGCCGAAGTTGTTGAATCGTGCTGGCCTGGAGATGAACGACGTTGACTTGTGGGAACTTAACGAAGCGTTTGCCGTGCAGGTGATCTACTGCCGCGACCGGCTTGGCATCGATCCGGAGAAACTGAATGTGAACGGCGGCTCGATCGCCATCGGCCATCCGTTTGGCATGACCGGGTCGCGCATGGTCGGAACCATCGCCAACGAAATGCTGCGGCGCAAGGCGCGTTACGGGGTTGTCACTATGTGCGTGGGTGGTGGCCAGGGTGCGGCGGGTCTGTTTGAACGGGCTGGCTAAGCGTGAATTATGAGCCGCGTCATTTTAGTCCGCCATGCCCAGGCGTCATTTCTGGAGCCGAACTATGACAAGCTCTGCGCCACCGGCGAAGTGCAAGCCCGCTTGTTGGGGGAGCACTGGGCCAGCCGCGGAGCGCTCTTTAGCCGCGCCTGGTCGGGCCCCTGAGTCCGGCAGGTGCAGACCGCGCACATGGTCGAGCAAGCCTATCGAAGACTTGGCCGGGAGTTTCCTCAATTCACCGTGATGAGCGAGTTCGACGAATATCCAGCCGAGGCGGTTCTGAAGCTCGGTC
>Ga0302324_100003417_pt1 | contig 35871 bp, 29 predicted proteins | sample Palsa_T0_1_FD_201949 | JGI IMG/M metagenome (GOLD analysis project Ga0302324, IMG submission 201949) | Peat permafrost microbial communities from Stordalen Mire near Abisko, Sweden - Palsa_T0_1 | ecosystem: Environmental > Terrestrial > Soil > Palsa > Peat permafrost | place: Sweden: Abisko...
GCCCGCAGGCGGATCTCGATCCGACGGACCTCGCGCTCATCGCGGCGTTGTCGCGTCCGGACGGTCTGCTCGACGAGATGCAGGCGCGTCTTGGCCCCTACATGATCGGCAATGATCCCGGCCCCGGGGGCGATGTCATCAAGACGCGCTACGCACTCGACATCTTGCGCACGCGAAAGCCTCGGTTCATGACCATCCACTTGAGCGCCCTCGACGAGGAGGAGCACGCGCATGGTCCATTCAGCGCCGAGTCCAATGCCGAGCTCGAGGTGCTGGATGCCGATATGGCGCAATTGTTCGCGGCGGCACGCGCCAACGACCCGGATGCCGTGGCGCTCGTCGTTTCGGATCATGGATTCACGCGCATCACGCACCGCGTGAACCTTCTGCCGGCATTCATTCACGCCGGCTTGGTGGATGCGGCCTTGGATCCGCAAACGCACGTGGCCTCGATCGCCTCTTGGAGGGCGCAGCCATGGAGCGGCGGCGGAATGGCGGCAATCATGCTGCACGAACCCGTGGCCGCGGATACCGGACGAGAGGTGCGCGCGTTGCTGGAGTCGCTCAAGGCGGACGAACACAATGGCATCGATGCGATCTTGGAAGGCGATGCCATCAAGCAGCGCGGCGGATTCGCCGGCGCGAGTTTCCTCGTCGTGATGAAGCTGGGGTTTTACGCGAGCGCCGAGCCGGCGGGGGACGTGGTTAGCGAACTTCCCGGCACGCCGGGCAGTCACGGTTTCTCGCCCGAATTCCCCGAGATGCGTGCCTCGTTCTTCGTGGCGGGGCCGGGAATCGCCCGGCGCCGCGATCTTGGCGTCATCGACATGCGGCAAATCGCCCCCACCGTCGCGCAGCTGCTGCAAATACGGCTGCCCGGCGCGGGCCTTGCGCCGCTGCCGGTTCGGCAATGACGCCGGCGCGCGATTTCGGCTAACATTCTTGGTTTTGCGCGGGAGCGAGTCATGAAAAAGCCAGTCACCGTCACCATCACGGGCGCCGCCGGAAACATCGGCTATGCGCTGGCGTTCCGCGTCGCCTCAGGCCAGATGCTGGGGACCGATCAGCCGATCAACCTGAATCTGTTGGAAATACCGGCGGCCAGCGCCGCGGTGGGCGGCGTGGTGATGGAGCTGAACGACTGCGCGTTTCCGACCCTGAACAAGGTTACCGCGACATCCGATGCCGGCGCCGCCTTCAAGGACTGCAACTTCGCAATGCTGGTCGGCGCGCGCCCGCGCGGTCCAGGCATGGAGCGCAAGGATTTGTTGCTGGAGAACGCCAAGATATTTTCCGCACAGGGCAAGGCGTTGGATGCCGTGGCGAGCCGCGACGTGCGCGTGCTGGTCGTCGGCAATCCCGCCAACACCAATTCGCTGATTGCGCAGCGCAACGCGCCCTCGCTCGATCCGAAGCGCTTTACCGCGATGACGCGTCTCGATCACAACCGTGGACTGGCGCAGCTCACCGAAAAAACCGGTGCACTCCTGGCGGACGTCAAGAAGGTCATCATCTGGGGCAATCATTCGGCCACTCAGTATCCGGATCTTCATCATGCAACCGTGGGCGGTAAGCCTGCCTTGTCGCTGGTGGACGCGGCCTGGTTCAAGGACGCCTACATTCCAACCGTGCAACAGCGCGGCGCCGCGGTCATCAAGGCGCGCGGCAGTTCCTCCGCGGCCTCGGCGGCGGCCGCTGCGCTGGATCACGTGCACGATTGGATGCTGGGCACGCCCGATGGAGACTGGGTCAGCATGGCGGTGCCGTCCGACGGCAGCTATGGCATTCCCGAAGGCGTCATCTATTCGTATCCGGTCACCTGCAGGAACGGCGTTTACAGCATCGTCAAGGGATTGGACGTCAACGATTTCAGCCGTGAAAAAATGCAGGCTACGCATCGCGAACTGCTCGAAGAGCGCGACGGTGTCAAAGACTTGATCTGAGCCAAAGATGACGCCATGAACCGCGTCATCCTGCATATCGACATGGACGCTTTCTACGCATCCGTGGAGGAGCAGGATAACCCTCACCTGAAGGGCAAACCGCTGATCGTCGGCGGCACCGGCGGCCGCGGTGTCGTAGCCGCGGCGAGCTACGCGGTGCGCCGCTTCGGCGTTCACTCCGCGATGCCGATGAGTGAAGCGCTGCGGCTTTGTCCCGGCGCGGTCTGCGTGCAGCCGCGCATGGCGCGCTACCAGGAGGTGTCGGCGCGGGTGTTCGCGATATTCCACGAATTCACGCCGCTGGTGGAAGGATTATCGCTGGATGAGGCTTTTCTCGACGTCAGCGCCGGTCTCAAGTTGCTCGGCTCTCCGGAAACGATCGGCGCGAATATAAGGAGCCGCATCAGGGAACTCACCGGTTTGACCGCATCGGTCGGCATTGCACCCAACAAGCTGCTGGCAAAAATCGCGTCGGACCTGCGCAAGCCGGACGGCATGTACCGTCTGGATCCGGACGGCATGCGCGATGTGCTCGATGGATTGCCCATCGAAAAGCTGTTCGGGGTCGGACGCAAGACGCTGGCGCGCGTGCAGGCCGCGGGGATACGCAGATTCGGCGACGCGCGCAAGGCCGGTGATGAGCAGCTGTGGCGCGCCTTCGGCAGGCATGGCAAGACCATGCGCGACCGCGCCAGCGGCATCGATGACAGGCCGGTCGAACCCGATCGCGAGGAGAAATCGATCAGCGCTGAAGACACCTTCGCAACCGACATCCGCAGCCACGGCGAATTGCAGATCGAATTGCTGCGATTGGCGGACCGCACCGCTTCCAGGCTGCGCGCTCAAGAATTGCTCGCGGCGACGGTGAACGTGAAGATCCGGCGCGCCGATTTCACCACCTTCACGCGCCAGCGCGCCCTGGGAGCACCCACCAACGACACGGCTGTGATCGCTGCGGCGGCCAAGGATCTGCTCGGCGGCTGGCTGGTCGCCCAGCCGCGGGCAGCGGTGCGGCTCTTGGGTGTTGGGGTGAGCGATCTTCGCGGCGGATTGCAGCGGGACTTATTCTCGGAGCGGCGCGCGCGGGCGCTCCTGGACAGCACGGTGGACGGGATCCGCGAGCGATTCGGCAAAGGCTCGCTGACCCGCGCCAGCCTGCTGCACAAGCCGCGCCATCCCAAGGGCTGAGGCCTGAGCGGGTATAATGCAGGGGCAGCCATGTATACCAGCTTCTTCGGTCTCAGCGAAAAGCCCTTCGCCATCACGCCGGATCCGCGCTATCTCTATTTGAGCGAGCGCCACGCCGAGGCGCTCGCGCATCTGTTGTACGGCATCAACGAATCCGGCGGGTTCATCCAGCTCACCGGCGAGGTGGGCACCGGCAAGACTACGGTGGTGCGCACCCTGCTGTCCCGCGTGCCGCATCATGCGGACGTGGCGGTCATACTCAATCCTCGGGTCTCGGCCGTCGAGTTTCTGCAGACCATCTGCGAGGAGCTGGGTTTGGAGATCGCCGAATCCGATCGCGACAGCGTCAAGCAGATGATCGACGCGCTGAACCGCCGGCTGCTGGGCGCGCATGCCGACGGAAGACGCATCATCGTGTTGGTCGACGAGGCGCAGAATCTGACCATCGATGTGCTGGAGCAGGTGAGGCTGCTCACCAATCTGGAAACCTCCACGCAGAAGCTGCTACAGATCATCCTCATCGGGCAGCCGGAGCTGCGCGAATTGCTGGACCGCACCGAATTGCGCCAGCTTGCCCAGCGCATCACCGGCCGCTACCACTTGAAGCCGCTGTCGCGCGAAGAAACCAAAGGCTATGTCCGCCACCGTCTGCGCGTTGCCGGCGCCCAGGAGGAGATTTTCACCTCGGCTGCCCTGGACGAGGTGCACCGCTTGTCGACCGGAATCCCGAGAGTCATCAACGTCACCTGTGATCGAGCTCTTCTCGGCGCTTATACGCAGGAGACCCGCAAGATCAATGCCGCCCTCGTGCGCCGCGCCGCGGGCGAGGTCTATGGCCGCAGCTTCGTGCCGGGCTGGGCTCGCTGGCTGGCCGGCTCGCTCGGCGCGGCCGTACTCCTCGGCGCTGGCTTCATCGGCTGGCAGCTTTGGAACAAGCACGCATCGGCACAGGCCCTCAAAGCACGTCAGGCCGTGGCCGCGGCGCTCCACCCGCCCCCCGCCGCGCCGGCGGCCGCACCGCCTGCCGCGGATTCCGCAAACGCCTCCGCGGCCGGCTCTGCGCATGCGCCCGCACCGACGGAGTCGCTCGACGAGCTGCTGGAGAGCAACACTGCCGCGACCACCGACGCCGCCGCCTTCCGCCGGCTGCTGTCGCTGTGGGGAACGGCGATGGCCGACGACCGCGATCCCTGCGGGCAGGCGCTCAAGGCCGGCTTGTCCTGCCTGGATCAGCGCGGCTCATGGGCACAGGTCAGGGCGCTGAACCGGCCTGCCATCCTGACTCTCACCGACGCCCACGGCACGCGTCATCGCGTCGTGCTGGCGGGCCTGGATGATCGCTACGCCACTCTCGATTTGGGCGAGCACGATCAGCGCGTTACCATCGAAGACTTGTCGCGTGATTGGTTCGGCGAATTCACCGTGGTATGGAAGCCCAAGACCATGCACACGCGCCCGCTTTCGCTGGGCATGCAGGGAGACGAGGTTCGCTGGCTGCGCCGCAGCTTGAACGCCCTGCGGGGCGGCGCGTCGGATCCCGAGCATGCGGATGTCTATGACCAGCAGTTGGCGATCGCCGTGCAGAATTTTCAACGCGAACATCGATTGAACGTCGACGGCGTCGCCGGACTCCAAACCCAGGTGGTGCTCGATACCGCGCTGGCTGAGCCGGGTTCGCCTTTGTTGCTGACGAACACGGCGCGCGGCGGTTAGGATTGGCCCATGTCCTTCATTCTCGACGCCCTGAAGAAATCAGAGATCGAACGACAGCGCCAGAGCGTGCCCGGTTTGATCGAAATGCCCGCGGCTGCGCGCCGCCGCGGCATACCCGTTTGGGTCTGGGCGCTGGCGGGTTTGTTGGGTATCAATGTGGCCGTGCTGCTGGTGCTGTTGCTGCGCGGCGCGGCTCCGGGCGCGGCTCATGCTCCGGGCGCGGCTCATGCTCCGGCCATTGCCGACGCCCCGCCGCCGGCGGCGGCGGACGAGCGGCCGCCCGCCGATCATTTCAGTCCCCTGGACAACCAGCCGGTGTATGCGCCCGAAATTCCCGTGCAGGATGCCGGCTCGACGCCGCCCTACGGAGCCGCACCCGCGCTGCGTAGCGCCGCGCCGGCGCATGCGGCCCGTCGTGCCGACCCGCAGCTCGTCGATGAGCCGGCGGACAACGACGAAATGCTGCCTTCGATAAGCGAACTCAATCTAACGGGGACACAGGCGCTGCCGGAGATCCACCTCGACGTGCATGTCTACGCAACTCGCGCCGCCGATCGCTTCGTGTACATCAACATGCGCAAGTATCGCGAGGGCGCCGTGCTGCAGGAAGGTCCGACGCTGGAGCGCATTCGCCGCGATGGCGTGGTGCTCAGTTACAACGGTCTGCGATTCCTGGTACCGCGGCAATGATCAGACTCGGGCGGCAGCCAGACGCTCGAGCGCTTCACCGCTCATTCGGTAACTGATCCAGGCGGAATTCGCCTGGGCTCCGAGCCGCTCGTAGAAATCGCGAGCGGACTTGTTCCAGTCCAGCACCTGCCATTCGAATCGCCCGCAGCCGCGTTCCACCGCCAGCGCCGCAAGGTAGCTGAGCAGGGATTTGCCGATTGCGCGGCCGCGAAAGGTCGGACGCACGAACAGGTCCTCCAGATACAACCCCCGCCGTCCGAGAAAAGTTGAAAAATTGTGAAAGAACAGCGCAAAACCGGCGGGCTCTCCGTCGACCCGCGCGATCACCGCTTCCGCACCCGGCTTGGATCCGAACAGCGCTTCGTGCAACGACGCTTCGGTGGCTACCGCTTCGTGACGCAGCCGCTCATAGTCCGCAAGTTCGTTGATCAGGGACAAGATCAGGGGCACGTCCGTTTTGCACGCGGCCGTGATGGAAAGAGAGCTGGAGTCGGTCATCGGCGTCTACCATGTGGGCGGGCTCGGCCCGATCGTGCGATGATAAACCTATGCGCAAGATCGTGACGCTTACCATGAGCGGATTGGTGACCGTGCTGCCGTTGGCCTTGACGGTCTACGTCATTTGGTGGCTCGTGAACACCGTCGAGGGCTGGCTGCGCCGCCTGTTGATCGCGGTGGGCGCGATCAGTCCCGAGCACTATTGGCCCGGCCTTGGTTTGATCACGGGATTCGTGCTGTTGTTGCTGGTCGGCAGTCTGGTCAACGCCTACGCCGGCAAGATCCTGCTCAGGTATTGGGATGACTTCCTGGGCCGAATTCCCCTGGTGAAGACCCTGTACGGTGGCTTTCGCGATGTGGTCAGCCTGTTGCCCTCGGGCACCGGCGAGAAGCGCGATCTGCAGCGCGTGGTGTTGGCGCGCTTCGCGGACGTGCATGCCATCGGCTTCGTGACGCGGGAGGATGTGCCGCCCGTGCTGTTCTCGCACGGCGGACACGACTGGGTCACCGTGTATTTCCCCATGAGCTACGCTTTCGGCGGCTATACGCTGTACCTGCCGCGCGATCACATTCAGCCTCTCGACATTTCCGTCGAAGACGCAATGCGGCTGGCGATCACCGCGGGATTGACCGCCGCCGGCAGCCGCGCCCACTCTTAGGCCGTGATAGCGGCCAAGCGCCTTCGACGACTTCTCATGCCGCGGCTCAAGCGGTGGGCCCTTATCCTGGGTGCCGCCGCGGCGGTTGCGCCGGCGCATGCTGCCTCGAGCGCGCGCCTTGCGCTGCAGCGGCAGGCCGTTCAGGTCTTGATCTTGCGTGCCGATGCCGATTCGCTGGCGGCGGCCGCGGCCTTGAGCTTCAAGCAAGCCACGTCCCCGAGCGCGCTCGAGCTGGCGGTCAGCGCCGGGGAGCTGAGGCCGCAGAGCCCGGTCATCGGTTGGCTGCATTTGCAGCTCTGCGTCGAGACGCCCCCGTGCGATTTCCGCGACGTAGCCACGGTGCTGCGTTGGGTGGATGCGGACAACGGCGCATCGTGGCTGCCCATACTCGCCTCTGCCTACAAGGATCGGGATTGGACGGAGGTGGACCGCGTGATCGCCGACATGGCTCAGGCCAAGCGCTTCGATCTGTATTGGAATCCGCTGGTCGTGCTGTTGGCCGACGCGCTTTACAAAGCGCGCGGCGATCTGCCGCGAGGGCTTGCAGGGTCGGATGCGGAGCGTTTGGACATCGCCGGCGAAATCGCGGGGGAATTCGTGCCGTCGTTTGGCTCGCTGCTCGAATCCTGCCGCAGCGCCGCTGCGGGAACCGAGCGCCGCGACGCCTGCCTGAAATTGTCGCGGATCATGCAGCACGGCGACGCCATCGCCGCGCAAATGGCCGGCTTCGGCATCGAGAAGAGGTTGGTCGCGGCCGACAGCAGGGAAGGCCGCGCGATGAACGAACGCCGGCACGCGTTGGAGTGGCGCGTCGCGAGCGCGGCTCGCGCCGATTCCGCCGTTCTACCGTGGCTCCGGAACGCGCGGGCGCGCAAGCGGCTCGCGCAAATGCGCGCCAATGCGCGCCAGGAAGATGTCGACGTCGCGATTTTGCGGGAGCATAAGGTGGCACTCGAGCCCACGGAGACTCATCCATGATCGATCTGTATTACTGGCCCACGCCCAATGGGCACAAGATAACCATGTTCCTCGAAGAGGCCGACATGCCCTACACCATCGTGCCGGTGAACATCGGCAAGGGCGAGCAATTCGCGCCGCAATTTCTCGCCATATCTCCCAACAACCGCATGCCGGCGATCGTCGATCACGCGCCGCTGGAAAGAGGGTCGGCGATCTCCGTGTTCGAGTCCGGCGCGATCTTGTTGTACCTGGCGGATAAGAGCGAGCGGCTCATTCCGAGCGACGCGCGCGGCCGGGTGGAAGTGCTGCAGTGGCTGTTCTGGCAGGTCGGCGGTCTCGGCCCCATGGCGGGACAAAACCATCACTTCAACCGCTACGCCCCCGAGAAGATCCCGTACGCCATCGAACGCTACCTCAAGGAGACCAACCGGCTCTACGGCGTCCTCGACAAACGTCTCGCCGACCGTGAATACCTCGCCGGTGCCTATTCGATCGCCGACATGGCCTCATATCCTTGGATCGTTCCGCATGAGGCGCAGGGTCAGAATTTGAACGACTTTCCGCACTTGCAACGCTGGTTCGAGGCCATCAAGAATCGGCCGGCCACGGCGCGCGCCTACGAGCGCGGCGCCGGCCTGTCCAGCGACGCCCCGATGACCGAGGAAGCCCGCCGAATTCTCTTCGGCCAGACAGCGCCAAGGAGCCCCAAATAATCTATTTGGTGTCGTGCGATTTGAACCACGCCAGTTCGTAAGCCACCTTGGCATTCATCAAGCTCGGCCGCGCGGAAATATCGTGCGAGGCGTTCGGCACGCGCACCATGGCGGTGTCGACCTTGCGCAGCTTCAGCGCCTGATAGAACTGCTCCGCTTCGCTGGAGGGCGTGCGATAGTCGGCTTCGCCCGTGATCAGCATGGTCGGCGTGTGTACGTTGCCGACGTAGGCCAGCGGCGAGCGCTTCCAATAGGACTGCATGTTGTCCCAGGGAAACCCCTCGAACCAGTACAGATAGAAATAGTTGGTTTGATCGCCGGTCAGCACGAAGCTGGTCCAGTTGATCACCGGCTTCACCACCACCGCGGCGCGGAATCGATCGGTATGGCCGACGATCCACGCCGTCAGCACGCCGCCGCCGCTGCCGCCCGCGACGAACAAGCGCGAAACGTCGATGTAGCCGCGGCCGATGACGCTGTCCACGCCTGACATGAGATCGTCGTAGTCCCTGTCCGGATAGTTGTGGTGAATCAAATTCGCGAATTCCTCGCCGTAGCCCGTGCTGCCGCGCGGATTGAGATACAACACGACGTAGCCGGCGGCGGCGTATAACTGGATCTCCGCGGCGAAACTCGGCTCGTACATGGCGAAGGGTCCGCCGTGAATTTCCAGCAGCAGCGGATATTTCTTGGCCGGATCGAATCCCGGCGGCTGCACCATCCAGCCTTGAATGCGGCGTTTATCGGCAGAGGAATCGAACGAGATCTCTTCCACCTTGCCCAGGCTGCGTTGCGACAGCAACGTGTCGCTGAGCGAGGGGAAGATGACCACATCTTTCATCGACGTGCCCGTGGCCAAAACCGGCGGCGACAGGGGCAAGGCATGCATGTAGGCGAATCGACCGTTCTTCGCCAACGAGAAGGAGCCGCCGGAGTAGGGTCTGGTTACATCGCTGCCGCCGAGCCCATCGGCGAGTACGCGGATCTTGCCGCTCAAATCCACGGCGGCGATCTTCGCGTCGCCATGATCTTCATATTGAAAGTACACCTGCTTGCCGTCGGCGCTCCACTTCAAGGACGCCGCGTCCCGATCGAGCCCGGCGGTCAGGGAACGCGAGTGGCTTCCGTCGCTGTCCATGACGTAGAGCTGGCGCGCTTGATAGCCCATATGTTTGTCGTCGAAACCGGTATATGCGATGTGCTTGCCGTCCGGTGAGGGCACCGGGCGCTGATCGGGCCCGCGCCGATCGGTAAGCGCATGCAAGGATTCGTCGGCCAGATCGACACGGTAGACCTCGCTGTCCGCCGGTTCGTAATCGGCATCGGGACGGCGGTTGGAGCTGACGAGGATGCTCTTGCCGTCGGCGATGAACGCCGGCGGCCCGTCGGCATCGAAGTCGCCGTGCGTAAGTTGCCTGGCGGCCCCACCGTCTGAACTGACGATGAACAGTTGCGAGAATGTGTTCGGCAGATAACCCTCGCCGTCGGCGCGGTACACCATGCGGTCGATCAAGCGGGGCGGCTCGGCCCAATGGCTGCCCTTGGGAGCTTCAGGCAGATCCACCTTCAGGGGTTTGCGTTCGGCGGGCACCGCCATCGTGAAGGCGAGCCATTCCCCGTCCGGCGACCATGCCAGGCTGCTGGGCGGCTCGGTAAAGTTGCTGATCGCGGCGGTGGCGCCGCTGTCCAGCCAATACATGAACAGCTGACTCGAGCCGTCGGCGTCGCGCGATACGTAGGCGATGCGGCCGCCGTCCGGCGACCAGCGCGGCGAGCCGCTGGTCGGCGCACTCGTCAATGGACGGGCGTGCTTGCCGTCGACTCCGACCAGCCAAACGGTACCGCGCGGCCGGTCGGTCTTGATGTCGAATCTCATGCGCAAGTAGGCGATGTTGCGCCCATCCGGCGAGATCTGCGGGTCCGCCACCCATTGCAGATCGAAGACATCGAGCGGCTTCAAAACCGGCTTCTGCGTCTCTGCCATGCTCGGCGCCGTGATGGCCAGACTCAGGCAGGCGCCGGCAAGCAGCGCCAATCGTTTATGCATCGCGTGCTTCTTTGCCGGTCACCCAGCAGTTGCGTTGATGCTCGTCGATCATTCCCACTGCCTGCATGAACGCATGGCAGATCGTCGATCCTACGAAACGAAAGCCGCGCTTCTTCAAATCCTTGCTCATCGCGTCGCTGAGCTTGCTGTACGGCGCCATCTGGCCCAGGTACATGGGCCGCCGCCGCACGGTCTTGCCGTCCGTGAACTGCCATAGGTAGTCGCTGAAGGAGGTCTTGGATGTCTGCATTTGCACATATGCCTCGGCATTGGCGATGAAGGCGTTCACCTTGAGTTTATTTCTGATGATGCCTGGATCCTTGAGCAGGCGGCGGCGCTTGGCCGCGTCGTACCGGGCCATTTTGTACGGATCGAAATCGTCGAAGGCACGCCGATAATTGTCGCGCTTGCGCAGCACGGTGCTCCAGCTGAGGCCTGCTTGGGCCCCTTCGAGGCACAGCATTTCAAACAGATGCCGGTCATCGCGGACCGGCCTGCCCCATTCGTCATCGTGATAGGCGACGTACAGCGGATCGTGGGGACACCAGGCGCATCGCAGCTTCCCGTCGCTATGCCGCTGCGCCTTCAGTTTGCGGCGATCGGTCATGGCCATCGACCGCGATATGCCGATTGGATGCGCGCGCGCCGGTGCTACTTGGTCGTCTTGGCGGATTTGGCCGTGCCCTTGCGCGGCTTCGCGGCGATGACTTCGATCTCGACCAACGCGCCCTGAGCCACCAGGGCTGCGATCTGTACGGCGCTGCGGGCCGGCTTGTTGGGTTGCTCGGGCGTGCCGAAGAATTTCTTGTAGCCCGTCATGAAGCCCTCGAAGTCCAGCTTGTTGGTGGCGGGATCGGCGACCAGGAACGCGGTCATTTTTATCACGTCGCCCATACCCAACCCCAGCCGCTCGAGTGTGCCCTTGATCGCGGTGAGCGAATTGGTCGCCTGGGTTTCCATGTCCCCATACGCGGCGGTGCTGCCCTTGGGGGCATCCTTGTTGATCATGGGCGGCACGGCGCCGCTCAGGTAGTAAAGATCCGTGCCGGCACTGACCGAAACGGCTGCGGATATCGGAAATGGATTGTTGTCCGCAAGGGGCAGGCGCGACACCTGATCCGCCGCGCTCGCCGGACGGATGCAAAGCAACGCCGAGGCAAACAATGCCGCTCCCAACGCAAGCCCTCGGCGACTGTCGAATTTCATCGGCTCATCCCTTAAGTTACCCAAGCGACGGAGCATGGCAAGCCCCAAGGCTTCATGTCCATCGTTTTTTTTGAATCAGCCGTGCAGCCGCACCGCGTGGCGGTCCTTATAGACGAGTTCGATGCGCTCGACGCCATGTGTGCGCCGCGCGGTACTGCGAATTTCGTGCATCAGTTTCAGCAACACCCGAGTATTCAAATCCGGCGCGGCAGGGTTGCGAGGTTCGACGCCGAGATGCAGCACGGCGAAACGCTCGTGGGCCGATCGCACGAACACCGCCACGCCCAGCAATCGGCCCGCCGAGGACAGCGCGAATAATGTTTGCACGCCGTCGATGTCTCCCACCCGCACCCGCAGGCAGCCTTCGTGCTCGTGAATCTCGGGCACCCCGTACGTATCTATGGATTGCTGAATGCCGAGCCTGACGCGGTGCTGATTGATGTTGAAGAAAAGCAGTTGCTCGAGCGCGGGACGCTGTTCGAGGGCCAACTTTGATGTTATGTCTATTGAGACGCCCAATACTGTCCCCGAGAGGCCCGGCCTGAATGAGAATCCGGTCACAGAATGACACTGACGCACTGCAGCAGATTTCGTCGGCCGCTTGAGAGTACGTATCGTATAGCGTCGCTGCATGAATGACACTAGGCTAGAAGGGGCAGAACGGCGTCTGCTGCACTGCGATTGCCGCGAGCTTCCGTTTTACGACCCTATTGACGAGGATTGAATGGCGCTTGCCACCGACGACGATACGCTGCAGTTCAGCTTTGCCAGCGATATCGTCGAGCTGGTCGTGTTGACCCGCGACGAAGTGTTCTTGCAGACCATGCGCGAGGCCGTCGGCGCCGCCCGGCGCCTTTGGCACGTGCTGTCCGCGGAAAAGGTCAGCGACCTGCTCGTCGCCGGCGAGGTCGGCATCGTCGTGCTCGACGTCGCCACCATGTCCCAGGCGGCCAACGTCTTCGTCGCGCAAATCAAGCGGCAATTTCCCGAGTTGGTGGTGGTGGTGGCGGGAAGCCGCGACGCTGAACTGGCTCTTGCAGGGTTGATCAGCGCGGGAACGGTGTACCGCTTCATCCACAAGCCCGTGTCCCCGGGGCGCGCGCGATTGTTCGCCGAGGCGGCAGTGCGCAAATACGGCGAACAGCGGCTGCGCAGCGTCGTTCCCGAGCGCCATGTGCCGCGGCGCAACTATCTTGGCCTGGGCGCCGCCGCGGTGGTGTTGGCCGTGATCGGCGGGATGGTCTGGACTCTGCGGGGGGGATCCCCTCAGCAGTCGGCCGCCCTGGCATCAGTCGAGGCCGGCGGGACCTCCTTGCATGCCGCTTTGCTGTCGCGGGCGGCAGCTGCGCTGGCGGCCGATCGGCTGACTGCACCTGCGGGCGACAACGCGCTGGAACTGTACCTGCAGGCGAGCGCGCAGAGCCCCGCCGACCCACTCGCCCGCGCCGGCCTCGCTGACGTACGCGACCGGCTGTTGGCGCGAGCCGAAAATGCCCTGTTGGCAGAACGATTGAATGAGGCCGAGGCCGCCATCGAAACCGCGCGTTGGGCGGGCGCCGAAAGCGGACGCATCGCATTTTTGAGGGCGCAGCTCGCCAAGCTCAAGGATCAAGTCAGGTCCGCCCAGGCCGCAGCACGCAGCCGCGCGGCCGGCAAACCGTAACTGGAATCCTCAAGCGGCGGAGCTGTGCGCCCTGTCCGCGGCGGTTTCCTGCACCAACGCGCCGATTTCCGCTCCCCACCAACAGCTCGGGTGCGTACGCAGTGGTCGTTGTCATGAATTGAATTCGGGTCGCCGTGGGCGGCGCTATTGTGTGCCCGAAGCGGGCATGAATTACAAGCACTAAATCGCTGCGGAGCGTGCGGCCGCCGCAGGGAACGCGGGCGCCGCAGGGAATTGGTCAGCTATCGCGATCGGTTTGACTTGCGAGCGCTTCTCTGTCACGGCGTTTACGCTCCGCGATTTCCTCGCGATCCACGACGACCGTGCGCGGCGCCTTGATGCCGATGCGCACCTGGGCCCCGTTGATCGCCATCACCGTCACTTCAACGTTTTCACCGATGCGCAGAGTCTCGCCGGCGCGACGCGTAAGAATGAGCATGCCGAAATATACGCACCGAAGACGCCGCGTTCCTATGAGCAATTCCTTGATGTCGTTGTAGGATCTCGCTGACCGCCGGCGGTGAGAGGCGGCGATGGCGTTATCCGGTTCGCACGGTGCAGCATGACTCATGGAGAAACTCATGAAACACGATGCATCGACCCGTTGCCGTCCCGCATTGTTCCTCGTCGCCATTTTGATGTGTGGAGGCGCTTACGCCGATGACGCCGCTGTTCCGGCTCCGGCCCCCGCGCCTGCGCCGACCCCGCCCGCCGCCGCGAATGCCGCGGCACCCGCGCCCTCCAGGCATCGGCTGATGAAAGACTGCATGGCAAGGGAGAAGGCGGCCGAGAGCGGTAAGCCGAAGTACGAGCTCACCCAGGACTGCAAGGATATTACCAAGGCGGAAAAGCAGAACGTCGATGCGGACAAGAAGCAGGCGGACAAAGCGGCCGCTGACAAACCGGCGCAGCCTCAAGGACCGTGAGGCCGAACGAGGTGAGGCCGAACGGCGCTACACGCCCTGAGGCCTTGGCGACGGTTCCGAGACCGCCCAGTTGCTGACGGTGGCTTCGTAGACCGCCAATTCCTCGAGAAGGTCTTCGAGCGGCTGTGCCCTGCCCATGGCGAAACCCTGCCCGTAATCCACGCCGAGATCCGCCATGCGAACACGCAAAGCGTCGGTCTCGACGTATTCGGCGATGGTTTCCATGCACATGACTTTCGCGAGTTGCGCGATGGCCTTGATCATTGACTCCGAGCGCGCGTTGCCGAGAGCATCGCGCACGAAGCTGCCGTCGATCTTCAGGTAATTGACCGACAAGTCCTTCAAGTACGCCAGTGAACTGACGCCGGTACCGAAATCGTCGAGCGCGAATTGGCAGCCCAGATTCTGCAGCACGCGCATGAAATTCTGCGCCTTCGCGAGGTTGCCGATGGTTGCCGTCTCCGTCAGTTCGAAGCACAGCACGCCGGGCGGCACGCCGGTCTCCTTGATCTTGTCGGTGACGAACGGCAGGAACGATTCATCCTGCAGCGACTGTCCGGACAGATTGATGGCGAATCGAGCGCCTTCCCCCCCGGCCGTCTTGATGTGTCGGCCGAGCAGCTCGCACGCGTGCCGTACCACCCAGCGATCCACCGTGGGCATCAATTGATAGCGCTCCGCGGAGGAGAGAAATTTTCCCGGCGGAATGATCTCGCCGCGGTCGCCGAGCATGCGGATCAGCAGCTCGAAACGCGGCCGGCCATAATTCGCCCGCAGCGGTAGAATGGGCTGCGCATCCAGCCGGAACTTGTCGTTTTCGAGCGCATCGCGCAGCTGGCCGATGACCATGATGTCCGTATGGCGGCGGATGATGCTGTGGTCGGAATCCTGGAATATCTCGACGCGGTTACGGCCGCGGTCTTTCGCGGCCTTGCAGGCAATTTCCGCCGTCGCCAATGCGTGCGCAAGCGGGTTGTCCGAACGCGCTATGGGCGCGACGCCCAGGCATACCGATACCTCGAAGGAACCTTGGCCGGCGCGCGGCACGATGGCCGCGACGGCGGCGCGTATCTGCTCCGCGGACACCTGCGCGGCGTCCATGCTCGAATTGGGTATCAGAGCAGCCAGGCGGTCCCCCGAGATGCGCGCTGACAGCGCGCCCGGAGGCAGCGATTTGGCCATGCATTCGGCCACGCTCACGATCACGTCGTCGCCGACATGCATGCCGAAGGTCTCGTTGATGACGTGCAGCCGATCGATGTCGAGATAAAGAATCACATGGTCGCCGCGGGTGCCCGCGGGACCGAGCAGCGCCTTCGCCTGGCGCTCGAAGGCCTGACGGGTCATGAGGCCGGTGCTCGAATCGTACTGCGCCTGGATGATGCTGGTCGCGCGCTTGGCGAGCATCTCGGCGATGCGGGTTTGCTGCACGTCGAAGTCCGCCGCGCTCGGCGGATTGAACATCGCGAATACACCCATGACGCGTTCGGAGCGGTGGCGGATCGGGCAGGCGAGAATCTTGTAGGGCGCCGCGACCACGCTGGCCACCTTGGAAATGTGATTGACCACGATGATGCGCTGCTGCAGCTGCATCCACGCCATGAGGTGATGCTGGGCGCGCTTCAGTGCCTCAGGCGCCATCGGCTGGCCGCTGCGCGTCAACGACAAGGAAATATTCTTGTCGGGAACCCAGAGCGCGGCGAGCGCGCACCCGGCCCGCTCCAGGCCGGTTTTCAAGATCAAGGAGAATTCGTCGGCGTCGCTGGCCGCCTCGGACTGCTTGGAACTCATCTCCAGCATGAAATCCAAATCACGTTCGCGTATATCGAGATCGCGTTCGCGCGAGCCCAGCTGCAGGCGCAGCCCCATCTCGCGCCTCAGGCATTCGAGGGCCGGCTGCACCAGCTGCCGCACCGTCTGCAGCGGCCGCGGTTCTATCTGGGTCCCGGATAAACGCACCACCAGACTGATAACGCCCAACAACTCGATCCGCTCGCCGCGCACCGCAAACGAGTAGACCGCCCGATCCGCATCGACGGTGTGCGCCACGCCGGCGAACTCGCTGTCGTCCGTCAGGGCGTTCGCAATCGCGTCCTTGATGATCCCCGGTTCATCGGACATGTTCCAGTCGTCGGAGGCCCACATCAGGTTGGCGAGACCGTCGTGCACGACGACGCTTCGCATGCTCGGCATGAGCATTCGCAGAAGACGGCCGTAAGGATCGAAGGACGCATCCACCGACGGACGAACCACGGCGTCGGACTTGATGCTCAGCACTGAGGCCATGGCGTCACGTTTTTGGATCGGAAATTGAAATTCGGATACACGCAGCAATGTGCTGCAATCGGCCCGTGGTATAAATGACGAGCGTCGCAGTTCAACGCAACATTTGTTAAGCCGGTGCGGCGCCGAGCGAGCCATCCTCGGGCATTGACATTATTTCGGCTCTCTTTGTGATGCGCTTCGCGCTTTACGATTTCCGGCGGCTGGCGTGGGCGAGAATGCCGAGCAGGCTGCGGCCGCCGGGTATTCTCACCAGCAGAAACACGCGCCGCCAAAAGCGCCGTGCGCGCGCGTCGAAGTGCGCCAAGGGCAGCGCGGCATACAGGTTGCGCGCGGGTTCGTGCACGATCGCGCTCGCCGCCTCGACCGTGGCCACTCGCCCGGCGGCTGACATCATCGTCAGCAGCACGCGTTGCCCCTGCCACTCGATGCCGAGGTCGTGCAGCGTCGCGCCGCAGGTCTGCGCGCTGCGCGAATCCGCGCCGACGACGATGATCTCGGTTTCATGAGGATCCTTACGCGTGATGCGCCACGTCAGATCGCCCGCGAAGCGGGCCCTCGAGGCGCCTGAAAAATTGCGTCGCATCTTTGTTGCCATTGCTTCATTCTACTGCACCGAAATGAACGCCCCCATCGATCTCTTGCCCGGCCAGGCCTTGAGCTCCAGCGGCCGCCCCCGCCTCGATTATCGTGCGGTCGGCGCGCTGGCGTTTCCGTTCATGATGAACAGCGCGGTGCAGGCGGTTCTGAATGCCACCGATACCTGGTTCATCGGCCGCCTGTCGCCCGACGCGACGGCGGCGATCGGCGCGGTTTATTGGCCCGTGCTGGTGTTCGTGATGCTGCTCGGCGGTGTCGGCATGTCGGTGCAGACCTTCGTCGCGCAGGCCTTCGGCGCCGGACGCTTCACGCGCGCCGCGCAAGTCACCTGGACGGCGCTCTGGGCCTCGCTGTTCACGGCGCCCCTGTTTTTGGCGCTGGCGCTCGGAGGAGCGCGGCTCTTCGGACCGTTCGGCATCGCGCCGCGCACCTTGAGCTTGTCGTTGGCCTATTGGTTGCCGCGCATGCTCGGCGGCCCTCTCGGCGTGGCGCTCTGGTCCTTGCTCGGTTTCTTCAACGGCATCGGGCGGCCGAACACGACGCTGCGCATCGTGGTTGCCGTGGCGGTCGCAAACGCACTGCTAAATCAATGGTTCATGTTCGATCTGGATCTCGGCGTCGCCGGCTCCGCATGGGCCACCGACACGGCGCAGCTGCTCGGGGTCGCCGCCGCATTGACCACGTTCGTGGCGCCCGCGATACACGCGCGCTATCGATCGCGGTTCACTTGGCGCCTGCGTGCGCGGCCGCTGCGCCAGCAATTGCAGCTGGGATTTCCAATCGGACTTCTGAGCGCCGCCGACATTTTGGGCTTCGCGCTGTTTCAACTCATGCAGGTACGCCTCGGCACGATCGACGGTGCCTCCTCGCAAATCGTCATGATGCTGACGTCGATCTGCTACATGCCGGCCGTAGGCATCGCAATGGCGGGTACCACCTTGGTGGGACAGGCGATCGGCGCGGGAAGACGCGATTGGGCGGCCACCGTGGGCAACGGCATCATTCTCATGGCAGTGCTTTACATGGGCACCATAGGCGTGCTGCTGGCGGCGGCGGGGCCGTGGGTCGTGCCTTTCTTCGCCAACTCTCTCGATCCCAATTCGGCCGCGGTGATCGCGCGCGGCTGCGTGCTGCTGTGGATCGCCGCCGGCTATCAGCTGTTCGATGGCTTGAACATCAGCGCCGGCGGCTGCCTGCGCGGCGCCGGCGATGTACGGCTACCGGCCATGATGGTCCTCGCCTTATCATGGTTGCTGTTCATACCCTTGGCGCACAGTTTATCGTTCGCGCCGCACCAGGGTTGGGTCGATTGGCTGCCGCAGTTCGGATACGGCGCGGTGGGCGGGTGGTTCGCTGCATTGATCTATATTCTTTGTCTCGGAATGATGCTGTTCCTGCGCTGGTACTCGGGTGCCTGGCGCCGCATCGCACTCGCGTTGGGCTGAAGTCTTTGCTCCGGCGCTTATTTCTCATCTGTCTATGCGCAAGTCCCGCGTTGGTATGCGGTGCCGGCCTGCCCCCCGCGGTATCGCGAACTCTGGCGGCGCAGCAGCTGCCCGCCGGTGCCTTGAGCGTCGTAATCCTGGATCCCGACAACGGCCGGGTGGTCGTGAGCCAGCTGCCCGACACGCCGCGCAGTCCGGCGTCCACCATCAAAACGGTGACGACCTTTGCGGCTCTCGACATGCTCGGCCCCACATTCACGTGGCATACACGCGCCTCCATCCGCGGCACGCTGGCGGGAGGGGTGCTCGATGGCGATTTGGTTCTGCAGGGCGGCGGCGACCCTTACATAACGCTCGAACGCTGGTGGAGCTTTGCTCAGAGTTTGCGCGCGAAGGGACTGCGCGCGATTCACGGCGACATCATCATCGACAATACCGCCTTTTCGCTGCCGCCCGAGGATCCGGCTGCGTTCGACGGCAAACCCAACCGCTCGTACAACGTGCTGCCGGATGCACTGATGGTGAATTTCCAGTCGATCGAATTCAGGCTGACCGCGAATGCCGATACGCGCGAGGTGGAAATCAACGCAGTTCCCGCACCGTTCAATCTGGTCATCGACAACCACATTCGCTTCGCCGCCGGCCGCTGCACCGCGAGTTCAGGCAGGGTGGACTTCAAGGTGGCTTCGGAGGCTTGGGATCGCGTCGAGTTCAGCGGCGCCCTGTCGCCCGATTGCGCCGAGCGCAGCTTCAGCCGCGTGCTGCTCAAATCCGCTAGCTATGCATACGGCACGTTCGTGCAGTTGTGGCGGGAACTGGGAGGCGAGTTCACCGGAAAGCTGCGCGTCGAGCAGAGTCCTGCGGACGCCAAGCCGTTCTCGACCTTCGATTCCCTGACCTTGGCCGAGATCATCCGGCTCACCAACAAATTCAGCAGCAATCTCATGGCGCGGCATCTGCTGTTGACCGTCGGCTCGGAGCGTTTCGGCGCTCCTGCCACTCTGGAAAAGGGCGCCGCGACGCTGGCTGAATGGGGCGCCGAGCGTGGCTTCGATCTGCAGGGCTTGGACATCGACAACGGCTCGGGGCTGTCGCGCAGCACGCACATCTCGGCCCTGCAGATGGCGAGGATACTGAGCGCGGCCTGCCGCAGCCGCTTCGCGCCCGAATTCATGGCGTCGCTGCCGCTGGCCGGCCTCGACGGTACGTTGCGCTCGCGAATGAAAAGCAGCCCCGCCGGCGCGGTCCGGCTCAAAACCGGCCACATCGACGGCGTCAGCGGCGTCGCCGGCTACGTCACTCCGCCGAGCGGCAAGCTGTACGTGCTGGTGTCGCTGGTCAACAGCCCGCGCGCCGACGTCGGCGCCGCCGAGCCCGTGCACGCGGCGCTGGTGGCGTGGATGCTCGAGGACTTGTAGCGCTTCAGGCGCGCTCCATGTCCCAAAGTATCGCGGCCACATCCTTGCGCAGCCAGACCCCGAATCCCACGTAGTTGAACGCCTTGCCGAGGCGCCGTCGGTACCACGCGCCGCTGCGCAGGTGCACGGCGCGATCCGTGCGGCTGCGGTCGCAATTCTCGAGCCAATCCTCGCGCGTCAACGCCGAAACGTACAGGGCGGCGCGCGTGAGCCGCGCCATGTTGCCGATGGCGCGCGCCGCTGCCTCGTCATCGAGATACTGCAGCACGTCGTAGCACACCAAAAGATCGAACGGCTTGCGCGCGGCGTAGTCGACGACCGAACCTTGCCGCCAGCCGTAGCGCCGGCACAGGTACTCGCTGAGTTCCAGTCCCGTATAGCGCGCGCGCGGCAGCGCCGCGGCGAACGGCCCGCGCAGCAGTCCCATGCCGCAGCCCGCATCGAGGATGCTGCGGATGGGAATCTGCAGGTGCCTGAGGAGCGCGGCGATCAGGGCGGCGCGATTGCGCATCTCGCTTAAGGTCACCACCCGCGTCTTGGGATCGAGGTAGAACTTGCGGAAATAGGCGGCCCCGAAACCGTGCGAGGGTTGCGATACACTACGCCGCGCCGCCTTCGACGCAATTTTCACCGGCGATTTTTTCGAGGTTGGATGCATGTCTTACTTCCGCATCATAGTGATATCGCTGCTTCTATGCGCAGCGAGTTCCTTTGCCGCCGGCCCGGAAATCGAGTCCCGGACGGCGTCGATGCAGCACATGCGGGGATTCATGCCGCTGCATTGGGATGCCAGGAAGGGCCGGCTGTACCTGGAGATTCCGCATCTCGACGCGGACTTCCTGTATTTCAATTCCCTGCCTTACGGCGTCGGGTCGAATGATCTGGGCTTGGATCGCGGGCAGATTTCCGAGCCGCGCATCGTGCGCTTCGAGCAGGTCGGGGCACGGATTCTGCTCGTGCAGCCCAATCAGTTCTTCCGTAGCTCGGCCGCGGATCCTGCCGAACGCCTGGCCCTGCGCCAGTCATTCCCGGAATCGGTGCTGGCCGGCTTCAGCGTCGAGGCTCAAGGCGCCGACGGCGCGGTGCTGGTGGACGCCACGGACTTCTTCGTTCGCGACGCGCACGACGTGCTTGCCGCGCTGACGCAGGCTAAGCAAGGCGCCTACAAGCTGGATGAGAAGCGTTCGGCCATCGCGGTCGAGGGCACGCGCGTCCTGCCGAAGAACACCGAAGTCGAGGTGTTGCTCACTTTCGCCACCGATGCCCCCGAACATGGTTCCATCGTGGCGGATGTGGCTCCGGATCCGCACGCGCTGACCGTGCACGAGCACCATTCCTTCATGGAACTGCCGGGTCCCGGATACACACCCCGCCGCTTCGATCCACGATCCGGATATTTCGAGCTCACGTACCGCGACTATGCCGCGCCGCTGGGAGCGCCATTGAATCAGCAGTGGATCATGCGCCATCGCCTGATCAAGAAGGATGCCTCATGCACGAATGCCTGCGTTGCGGCCGAGCCCATCCAGTACTACGTGGATCGCGGCGCTCCTGAGCCCATCCGCGGCGCGCTGGTCGAAGGCGCTCGCTGGTGGGATCAGGCGTTTCAAGCCGCCGGCTGGGCGCCGGGGACATTTCGTGTGGACATTCTTCCCGAGGACGCGGATCCCATGGATGCTCGCTTCAACATCATCCAATGGGTACACCGCTACACCCGCGGATGGTCCTACGGCCCCTCGATCTCGGATCCTCGCACCGGCGAGATCATCAAGGGCAACGTGACCTTGGGCTCGCTGCGCGGCCGTCAGGACTATTTGATCGCCACCGCGCTCTTGTCGCCCTACGTGACCGGCAAGGTTATCAAGCCCGAGAGCGATCCGATGCTGGCCATGGCGCTGGCGCGGACGCGGCAACTTGCGGCTCATGAGACCGGCCACACCTTAGGGCTGGCGCATAACTTCGCCGCCAGCGCATTCCCGCATGCTCCGGATGAATCGGTCTCGGTCATGGACTATCCGCATCCCTGGATCATCCTGAACGGCGATGGCGTGCCGGACCTCGCCCACGCCTATGCGGTCAATATCGGCCGCTGGGACAAGGTCGCGATCGACTACGGCTACCGCCAATTCCCCGCCGGCGTCGACGAGCGCGCCGGACTCGACGCCATCTTGAGCGACGCCACGAAATCCGGCCTGTACTTCATTTCCGATGAAGACGCACGGCCGCCGGGCAGCGCACATCCCAACGCGCATCTATGGGACAACGGGCCCAACGCGGCCGAGGAATTGCTGCGCATCATGAAGGTCCGCGCCGCCGCGCTGGCGCGCTTCGGCGAGAACGCGATTCCGATGGGTGCGCCGCTGGCGCAATTGGAGGACACGCTGGCGCCGCTGTATCTGATGCATCGCTATCAGACCGAGGCGGCCATCAAGGAAATCGGCGGGCTCGATTACCGCTTCCAATTGCGCGGCGATGGCCAGATGAACTCCGCAATCGTCGATGCCGCGGAACAGAGAAAAGCGCTGCGCGCGGTCTTGGGCACCCTCTCTCCGGAAGCCCTGACGTTGCCCGAGACCCTGCTCAAGATACTGCCGCCCAGGCCGCCGGGCTTGGAACGCACGCGCGAATCGCTCGCCTCATCGACCGGACTTACGTTCGATCCGATCGCGGCCGCGGAGAGCGCCGCGGATCTGACCTTGGCGGTGCTGTTCGAGCCGCATCGCGCCGCGCGGCTGATCGAATACAATGCCCGGGCCGGCGCCAACCCCTCTCTCGGCGAGGTGATCGAAGGCGTGTTGGCCGTGAACCGCCCCTCGCACCGCCAAACCGGCAGCGGCCAAGGCCTGTTTGCCGAGGTTCAATCCGCGGTGTACGCGCGCAGCGTCGAAGCGCTGCTGAGGCTGGCGGCATATCCCAAGGATTCCTCCGCGGTGCGCGCCGTCGTGTTGAGCAAACTCGATCAGGTGAAGCAACGCTCCGATCCGAACTCGGCAATGGAAGCCTACCTCATTTACCGAATCGATCGGTTCCTCGAGGATCCGGAGAAGTTTCAGCCGGCGCCGCCCGTCGAAGCGCCGCCCGGCATGCCCATCGGCGATGACTAGCGGTACGCGCCCCGCTTGCTCATCGAGTCGTAGGCATCGGCGAGTCCGAGAAGAGAATCGCCGCACCGGGTCCGCGTCGAAGAGCCGTGCATCAGAGCGAGCATCTGCGGTTCGAGAGCGGCAAGACGGCGGATCGTCCACGCGGTTGCACCCGACAGCGCAGTGGCATGAAACATCTGCTCCGCAGCGAGCGCGGGCCCAACAATATCATCCTCAGTAAGCGCCAGTCCGTCGCCGGTGTGGGCAAATAGGTCGCCACAAAAAAGCGTCTTGGTCGTTTGCTCAAAAATGACCCGCGCTTCCCAGTTGTGCGGAACGTGTGGCGTATCGATGTGCCGAACCTGCTTGCCACCGAGATCAATGACCTCGCCGTCGGCCAGCTTGCGCGGCGGTCGATCGCACAAGTCGTCAAGCGAAACCATACAGCCGACGGCACCGTGTGCGACTTCGGCGCTTGGCGCGGCAGCGAGGAATTCGTTCATTGCACCGCATTCGTCGGACTCCACGTGTCCAAAGGTGATCCAGCGGAGTCGCTTAAGCGGAATGATACGGGCAATGGCCTGCGACACGAGAGGGAACAGGCGTCGCGGGCCAGTGTGAAAGAGGAGCGGATCGTCAGCATCGACGAGAAACTGATTGAACGTGAAGCCGCCAGGCGCTGCCTCGGGTACGCACGTTGACAAGCGGAAGATGCGATCGGCTATCTCATAAGTATTAGTTTGCATGAGGCATTTTCCCTTTTGTTGCAGCAGGGTAGAAATGGTATTCCGTCATGGCGGGTCGACCTTCGGCGTGGCCGCGGAACAATTCAATTCGTTGTCATCAACGTGGAGGTGCCTCGGTAAAGTAAACCTCGCCGCTTAAGACCTCAGCGCTGCCGTCCGGGGCCCACCAGAACCATATCGCACGGAGCGTTTCTGATCCTTTGTTGACCATTCGGTGGGGAGTGTGTGCTGCGTGATAAATGGCGACGCCCGGTCGGGCTGTGAAGGTCTCCTCGCCCACGGTCCACTCAGCCTCGCCGGCAGTTACGAAGTACAGCTCCGGAGCCGGGTGTGCATGCGCCGGATAATACCCGCCCCCATCCAGCTCCAATATCCCCATGACCACATCCTTTTGCGGAATGCCACCGACCCAATGTGCCCCGTTTCCAACCAGCGACTTCCACCGACATGTGCGTCGCAAGTCGTCGGGGTAGTGCGGCGAGACTTGCCATCCTGCCTGATCCGCCGCCGTATGAACCGGCGACCCTGGCTGTGTATTCATAGGTATTGCCCCGAGTGTTGTACGACAGCAGGACTATACGAAATCCGGTCGAGCGACGCGACGTTCATCTTGAACCAAACTTTCGCCCGAAAAGCCATTCGATGCCTGCTCGGTAGGAATTTGTGCTATCAGCGGAGTGGGTGCCGCCCTCTATGTTCACGGTCTTTATTGTCCATGGGCCGTCGGTGACAGCCTCCCAGCGCTTGAACCATTTCACGGCTTCCTCTTTCAACGGGGGCCGATCACGAGTGCCGCTGGTGACAACGAGACCCAGATCGCGGGCGACAGGTGCTCGCTTATCGCGATCCCCGCGAACCCCAACTCGTTCAATTCGGGCCCTGGGCGTTTCCCGGCAGTCCCGCGTGGCCGAAGATTATGAATTGGTGGTTGAAGCACACACGCGGCGCCAAAACTCCGAATTGGGATATCGCTTTTCGCGCCGACGTGGAGGGCCGGCCGGGCCTGATTTTGGTCGAGGCTAAGGCCAACGTCCCGGAACTTAAGTCGGAAGGTAAGGCCCCTGGACAGAATCCTTCCCACCATTCCCGTGAGAATCATGAACAGATCGGCGAGGCTATCGCGGAGGCTGCGGTGCGAAGAACTCGACCATCCCTTGAGCCTCCTCGAGGTGTGCATCAAACTACGCCCTCGTCTCGGCAATCACTTGAGCACGGAAGGTGCCGTCGGCAAGCCTTCGCTCGCTTGTCAAACCCCTAGTGTCGGTGCTTAGTTGCTATGCAGCATGATTATCGACTGAAATAGCGTCGGCGATCAGGCATCTTCCGGCGGATTTGGGAGATGAACACACAGAATTGATGCGTGTTGAGAGGAGCATCCGACGAGTTATAGGAGCTCGCTCGATGCACCAATACCCGCTTCACTGCACCAAGATCTGGGACCCGGCCGTCAGAGACGCGCCGTATGACCTAATTTTCATGGACCGCGGCAATGTTCGGTCCTGCGGCGTTTGCGGCAAGACGAATCCCACCTCTTCCAAAGCGGTCACCTCTCGGTGGCTCGTTTGACGATGAACTCTTGGCGTCCTTCGTTTCAGTCTATTGCACACATTACCTTTGCGGCGGCCGCCGTCGCGATTCTCACGTGCGGTTGGGTGCTTTATAGCGCCGACGCGCGGGCCACAGAATCGACGAGGTGGGTAAGTCACACGCTGGAAGTAATCAAGGCCTTTCACGAGGTCGATGAGCAGCTAAGTCGTGCGGAGTCTGCGCAGCGCGGCTACCTGCTGACTACCTCAGAGTTGTACTTAGGAGAGCGCGAACAGGCGCTCGCAGCGGAACGTGTTGCCGTCATCGCGATTAAGGAATTGACGACCGACAACCAAGATCAACAACGCCGCGTATCGCAACTCGAAAAGCTGAATGCTCAACGCATAGCAATCATGCATGAGAACGAGCGTCTGCTCCAAACGGAGGGCAGCGAGAGTGTGCGCATTCGGCTAGGTGCCGGATTCGGGCGTGCGGCGACCAAAGCGATATATGGCCTCACGAACGAGATGGAGCAGGACGAGATGCGGCTGCTCGAGGTGCGTCGTGCCGCGGAGCGTCAACGTCACGAGAGTACTCAGGTTGCTCTCTTCGCGGCGATGTTCATTAGCGTGGCCGTTCTCATCCCCGGGTATTTGGGATTCATCGTGCAGTCCCGCGCACGCCGTCACGCCGAGCGCAAATTGCTCGACCTGGCTGAAAGCCTGCCCGGAACGGCCTTCCAGGCCCGCTCGGACGCCCACGGCGCCTCGCTGCGCTTCGAATTCGTAAGCGCCTCTTCGCAAGAGCTGTTCGGCATCGCGCGCCAATCGGTGATTCAAAACGCAGATCTCATCTGGGCTTGCGTTCTGGAGGAAGACAGAAGGGCAATCGCCGCTGCAGTGGAGAACTCGGCGCGAACACTCAAGTCTCTTCGCCACGATTTTCGCATTAACCGCGCGGCCGGCGAGACCCGATGGATACGATGTCGCGCATCGGTACGCAGGGAACCTGACGGGAGCATCCTCTGGAATGGCTATTGGGATGACATTAGCGACCAAAAGCTACTAGAACAATCACTTCACGACGCAAAAGAAGCTGCTGAAGCGGGCAATCGGACGAAGAGCATTTTTCTAGCGACGATGAGCCATGAGATCCGCACGCCCATGAACGGCGTGCTCGGCATGCTCGAACTCTTGAGCCTCACGACGCTCGACGCCGAGCAGCGGACGACGCTTGAAGTAGTGCGCGAGTCCGGCAAATCGTTGCAGAGAATCATTGATGACATCTTGGATTTCTCCAAGATCGAGGCGGACAAGCTCGAGGTGCGCCCGACGGTTGCGTCCATCGCATCAACGGTTAAGGCAGTGAGCAACATCTTCTCTGGCAACGCGAGCAGCAAACACGTTGATTTGACGTGCTATATCGACCCGCAAATCAGCCCGGCGCTGTTGGTCGATCCGGTGCGGTTGCGCCAGATTCTCAACAATTTCGTCAGCAACGCGCTGAAATTCACCGAAAAAGGGCGCATCGACATTAAGGCGGAACTCGTAGGAAGGGCCGATGGAGAGGAGCGTGTGCGTTTCTCGGTCGCCGACACGGGAATTGGTATATCGGAAGAAGATCAGGCTCGGCTATTTCAGCCCTTTGTTCAAGCGGCGGCCGAGATCACGCCCCGTTTCGGGGGCACCGGTCTTGGGCTAGCGATTTGCCAACGGCTTGCAGAGATGATGGGCGGCTCAATCGACATGGTGAGCGAGGTGGGGGTGGGGACCACCATGACCCTCGAACTGTCCCTGCCTATCGCCAATTCGAAGGACTTGCCCGAAGTGGATCCAGTCGGTCCTCCGGACTTCTTGCGCACCGCCATGATGCGCCGCCGGGCGCCAGACACTGCGAGCGCCGAGGCCGAGGGGACACTGGCGCTGCTCGCAGATGACCATCCGACTAATCGCTCTCTGATCGTGAGCCAGATCAATTTGCTCGGTTATGCCGCCGAGAGCGCGGAAAACGGGATCATCGCGTTGGAAAAGTGGAAATCCGGCCGTTTCGGTATCCTGATTACTGATTGCAACATGCCGGAGATGAACGGCTACGAACTGACGCGTCGCATCCGTGAACTCGAAGCCAAGCAGGGCGACAAGCGTATTCCGATCATCGCGTGCACGGCGAACGCCCTAGGGGGGGAGGCGGAAATCTGCTTTGCTGCCGGCATGGACGATTATCTTGCGAAGCCCGTCCAATTGACTGACCTGTCAAAAAAGCTCGATCACTGGTTACCGATCGCCCGGCCGGCTGCACCGCTAGATCGGTCCGCGCTTGCCAGTCTCACGGGCGGCGATGTCGCGGCGGAGCGCGAAATCCTGATGGACTTCCGGCGAGTGAATGAGGAGGACGCCGCCATGCTGAGGCGCGCCATCGACGGGTCGAATATTCCTGAAGTCACTACGGCGTTCCACCGTATCAAGGGTGCGAGCAAGATGATTGGCGCCATGGGGCTCGCCGCGGTCTGTGAGCGTCTGGAGCACGCCAGCCGCGCCGAGGACTGGCTGACAGTCCGGGCCAACATGGGAGCATTTGAGCATGAGCTGGAACGGCTAAATCACTACTGCGAGGAGGACCGGTGGGCCTCAGCGAGCTGAAGTTCCTGGCGGTTGAAGACCACGAGTTTCAGCGCGGAATGTTGTTGAAGATGCTTGCGCGTCTGGGCGCCACGCAGGTGTCAACGGCTGCGGACGGCTATGCGGCGCTCGAGATCGTCATGTCACCGGGTGCGGCGATCGATATCATCATCAGCGACCTCGACATGCCGGGCATGGACGGTCTTGAATTTATGCGCCATGTGGGCGAAGCGCGCATTCCGGTGGCAATTATCCTCGCCAGTGCCTTGGAGAGCGTGCTGCTGGACTCGGTCGAGACGATGACCCGGGCGTACGGTGTGAAAATCTTAGGGGTCATCCAAAAACCGATCACGCCGGAGAAATTGGCCGCATTGATTAAACTTCATCTCCCTGCGCAGGCAAATCCCAACCTGACCCGGACGGACGCCCCCTCCTTTACCATCGAAGAGATCGTACAAGGGATTAGAAATGATGAGTTCGAGCCCTTCTTTCAGCCCAAGGTGGAATTGGCAAGTGGACGAATCAAAGGCGCTGAAGCGCTAGCTCGCTGGCGCCACCCGCAAAAGGGCATTGTGGGCCCTTACGCTTTTGTTCGGCCGCTCGAGGATCACAACCAGATCGATAAGCTCACCTGGTTGATACTCAGCAAGTCGGTGGATTTCTGTTGTGAATGGCGAACAAAAAGCCAATTGGACGTCAGCGTGTCGGTCAATGTGTCGGCCAAATCGCTGGCCGACGTGAATTTCGCTGATTATGTCACTGAACTTGTAAGACGCAAAAGCCTTGATTGCCGAAACATAATCTTCGAAATAACCGAATCCGCCGCAACCACCGAAATCGGACATTCGCTCGAAAATTTGTCCCGCCTGCGCATGAAGGGCTTCGGATTATCCATTGATGACTACGGCACCGGCTATTCATCGTTGCAGCAGCTTGCGCGCATCGCCTTTACCGAAATCAAGCTGGATCAGTCGTTCATAAAGAACGCCGCCACGCAGCAGGCTGCACGGATCATCCTCGAGTCGACCATCGATATGGCGAAGAAACTCGGTATTGTCACTGTCGCCGAAGGCATCGAGACCGAACAGGATTGGGATTTGCTTCTTGAACTCGGCTGCGACTTGGCCCAAGGCTATCTCATAGCCAAACCGATTGAGTCCCGTGAGTTTCTGACGTGGACGCAGAATCGAACTGGAGTTAACCCGCCATTCGCGGCGTAAATCACTCGGGCTCTGATCCGAAAGCCCTCGGATGTGCAGCCGGAACAGGTCTATTCGACGGTGACGCTCTTCGCGAGGTTCCGCGGCTGATCGATGTCCGTGCCCTTCAGAACGGCGACATGATAGGCAAGCAGCTGCATCGGTATGGCGAAGACGACCGCGGATTGCAGGGCGGTGGCGTGCGCCGGCATCTGGATGACCGTGATGCCCTCCTCGCTGTGCATGCCGGCGTTGGGATCCGCGAACACGATCAGTTTGCCGCCGCGCGCCCGTACTTCATGTAAGTTCGATTTCAGCTTCTCCAAAAGTTCATTGTTCGGAGCCACCGCGATCACCGGCATGTGCTCATCGACGAGCGCCAGCGGTCCGTGTTTGAGCTCTCCCGCAGCGTAGCCTTCGGCATGAATGTAGGAAATTTCCTTGAGCTTGAGCGCGCCTTCGAGCGCGATGGCCTGCAAGGGACCGCGCCCCAGGAACAGCGCGTGCCGCTTGTCGGCGAAGGATTCGGCGAGCTGATGTATGACAGGATCGAGCTTCAGCGTCTTTTCCACGAGACCAGGGAGCTGCAGCAGCTGCGACACCAGATCGCGCTCCTGCGCGGCGCCGGCGCCATGCTTCGCGAGCGCCACCGTGAGCATGGCGAGCGCGGTAAGTTGCGTGGTGAACGCCTTGGTCGAGGCGACGCCTATCTCCGGACCGGCGCGCGTCAGCAACACCAGATCGGATGCACGCACCATGGTGCTCTCTGCAATGTTGCAAACCGTCAGTGTCCCCAGGTATCCCGCTTGCTTGGCGTTGCGCAGCGCCGCCAAGGTGTCGGCCGTTTCGCCTGACTGCGAGATCGTGACGAACAAGGTATCCGGTCCGATCACGGGACTGCGATAGCGGTATTCGCTGGCAATTTCGACGCGCGCCGGAATTCGGCAAATCTGCTCGATGAAATGCGCGGCGATGAGGCCGGCGTGATAACTCGTGCCGCAGGCGGCGATGTGCACCGTTTTGACCTGCTTGAAAATCGCGCTCGCCTTGGGGCCAAAGGCCGCTTCGAGCAGTCTTCCGCCGGCGATGCGCTCCTCCAAGGTCTGCGAGATGGCCAGGGGTTGCTCGTGAATTTCCTTGAGCATGAAGTGCCGATACGAGCCGCGCTCCACCGAGCCCGGCTGTAGATCGCTCTCGAAAATGGCGCGGCTGACCCGCTCGCCCTTGGCGTCGCGGATGATGACCGAAGCGCGCCTGATCTCCGCCACGTCGCCTTCTTCGAGGAACATGAAGCGCCGCGTTACCGGCAACAGCGCGCTGACATCCGAGGCGGCAAAATTCTCCTGCTCGCCCAATCCCACCACGGCGGGGCACCCCTCGCGTGCCATGACCAGGCAATCGGGGTCGGATTCGCTGATGACCGCGAGCGCGAATGCGCCCTGCAACTCGGCCACCGTCTTGCGCACCGCCTCGAACAATCCCGAGGAGGAGGCGAGATGATGGTGAATGCGATGCGCAACCACTTCTGTGTCGGTTTCCGACGTGAATTCGTAGCCCAGGCCCTTTAGCTCCGTGCGCAGCGTCTCGTGATTTTCGATGATGCCGTTGTGCACGATCGCGATGCCGTCGCGGGACATGTGCGGATGAGCGTTCTCGGTGGTCGGCACGCCATGAGTGGCCCAGCGTGTGTGGCCGATGCCGACGGCGCCGCTGATGGGCGCCGCGTCGAGCGATGCCTGCAGGGCTTTGACCTTGCCCACGGCTCGCAGGCGGTGCAGTCGCTGCCGATCGAGCACGGCAACCCCCGCCGAGTCGTAGCCTCGGTACTCCATCCTCCGCAGGCCTTCCATCAATATGGGAACGGCGTTGCCCGCTGCGACCGCTCCGATGATGCCGCACATGGCCTAGCTCCAAAAAAAGGGCGTCTAGTGTGCCCGAGTATCCGGGGAATTCCCAATCTCCTGACCAGCCGCATCGTGCCCTCCTATTCCGGACCGCGGCGGCGCGATGGAGCCGCCCAACGCTTGGAAAAGCGCCGCGGTATCTTCGAGCCGATTGGCGCGGGCTTGAATGCGAGCAATCACGGCCTGCTGGTAGGTTTGCTCGCCGATCAAGAGGGCGACGTAGCTCACCGATCCAAGTTCCAATTGGCGCCGCGCGACTCCCAGACTCTTCTGCGCGGCGCTCTCGGCACGGCTGGCGGCGCTCAGCGCTTGCGCGTCGGTGTCGAGCGCGTGCAGCGAGTCGGCGACGTTTTGGAATGCCGTGAGTACGGCTGATTTGTAATCGGCGCCGGCTTGATCGAGCGCGGCATCGGCGGCACGCATATGATGATAAGCGGTGCCGCCGTCGAGCAGGGTCTGAGTGGCGTTCGCGCCGATGCTCCAGAAGCCCGTGCCGGCCTTGAAAAGTTGACTCATCAGGCTGGCCGTGCTGCCGATGTCGCCGGTGATCGTGAATTGCGGCAGCAGATTGGCGATGGCGACGCCCACATTGGCGGTCGCCGCGTGCAATTGCGCTTCGGCTGCCCGCACATCGGGACGGCGTTCCACCAGCTGCGAGGGCAGGCCCAGCGGCAAGTCTTCGGGCAGCGTCAATTGATCCAGCTCCAGCGTCAACGGTTGGTAGTCGGCCGGAACACGGCCGGTCAAAACGGCCAGCTGATCACGGGTGGTCTCGAGCTGGCGATTCAGCGGCGGCAATGTGGCTTCGAATTGCGCCAACGCAGCTTCCAGCGCGTATACGTCGGCTTCCGCCACCGCACCCAATTCCAGTTCCCGCTTGAGCACATCCAAGGACTGTTGTTCCAAGGCGATCACGCGCTGCGTGGCTTCGATCTGCGCGCGCAGGGCGGCATCTTGGATGGCCGCCGTGACGACGTTGGCGGTCAGGGTCAGATATGTTGCGTCCAGCTGGAAGCGCTGAGCTTCGGCCTGCGCAGCCAGAGACTCCACTTGGCGGCGGTTGGCGCCGAAGATGTCGGGCACATAACTCACGGTCACCTGCGGCGTGAACAGGTTGTACACCGTCGCTCCCGAGGCCAGATTCGGCTGCAGCACGCCGGTGGGATCGCGGTTGCGGGTTGCATCGAAACTGCCCTGCACCAGGGGAAAATAGCTGCCGCGCTGCGCCGCCGTGTTCTCCAATGCCTGGCGCAGCGCCGCTTGCGCCGACAAAACCTCCGGATTGGCGCGCAGCGCCTGCGTGACCAGCTCGTCGAGTTGCGTGCTGCCGAACAACGTCCACCAGTTTCGCGGCACCTCCGCTTCGTTGAGGAATTTCTGCGCGGCACCGGCCGCGCCGGGCGCGGAAGCGGTTTCCTTCGGCAACCCGCCCAAGGTATAGCTCTCGACTTTGGGCGGCGCCGGACGCTTGAAATTCGGACCCACGCACGCCCCGGCCAGCGCGCACAGGCACGCGCCGGGCACCAGCCACGCGCGCCATCGCCGCGGCGGCGCGAGCTTCAAGTGCCTGCCTCTGCAGGCCCGCCCTGGCCGGAGACCTGCGCCCGCGAAAATTTCAAAATCAACACCGGCAGCACCAGCAGAATCAGCACGGGCGCGAGCAGCATGCCGCCGACCACCACTCGCGCCAGCGGCCGTTGTACCTGCGAGCCGATGCCGGTGGAGAACGCGGCCGGCAGCAATCCCACGCAGGCGACGATGCAGGTCATCATCACGGGCCTAAGTTGCGTGCGGCAGGTTTGCAGCATGGCGCTGACTCGATCCAGTCCGGACTCCAGGCTGAGATGGTAGTACGACAGCACGAGAATGCCGTCCATCGCGGCAATGCCGAACAGCGCGACGAAGCCGATGGCGGAGGAAACGCTGAACGGCGTGCCGGTCACCCACAAGGAAAAGATGCCGCCGAGCAGCGCCATCGGAATCACGCTGGCGGCCAGCAGCGCGTCCCTCAAGCTGCCGAAATTGAGGTAAAGCAGCAGCACGATCAGCGCGATCGCCAAGGGCACCGCGACCATCAAGCGCGAGATCGCTTCCTGCAAGTTGCCGAATTCTCCCACCCACTCGAGCCGGTAGCCGCCTGGCAACAGCACCTGCGCCTCCACCGCGCGCTGCGCCTCGAGCACCGCGCCGCCGAGGTCGCGGCCGCGCACGCTGAACTTGATCGGCACGTAGCGCTGCTGCTGTTCGCGGTAGATGAAGGCCGCGCCGGACAGCAGGCGGACGTCGGCCACGTCCTGCAGGGCGATCTGAATGGTCGCGCCCGTGCCGGCGGTCGCGGCAATGGGTATTCGGCGTATGGCATCGAGGCTCTGCCGATAGGGCGCGGCGAGGCGCACGATCATCGGGAAGTGGCGGTCGCTGCTTTCCTCGTACAGGTCGCCCGCGCTCTGGCCGCCGATGGCCGCCTGCACGACCGCGTTGATGTCGCCGGGCGCCAGGCCGTAGCGCGCGGCGCGCACCCGGTCCACGTCGACGCGGATGGTCGGCTGTCCCAAGGAGCGCAGCACCGCAAGATCCGCGATTCCCGGCACTTTGGCCAGAACCGCGGCAATGCTGTCCGCGGTCCTTTCCAAGGTCTGCAGGTCGTTGCCATAGATCTTCACGGAATTCTCGCCCTTCACGCCGGACGCTGCCTCCTCGACGTTGTCCTGAATGTATTGCGAGAAGTTGAATTCGACGCCGGGAAACTGCTCCTGCAGCGAATCGGTCATGTCCTGGGTCAGCTTGTCCTTGTCGATTCCGGCGGGCCACGTATCGAACGGCTTCAGCGGAACGAAGAACTCCGCATTGAAGAAACCGGTGGCGTCGGTGCCGTCGTCGGGCCGCCCATGCTGCGACACCACCGATTCCACCTCGGGATATTTTCTCATCACGCGGCGCATTCCGTTCACGTAGGAATCGCTGTCCTCCAGGGATATGGACTGCGGGAAGGTGGCGCGCACCCAGAGATTGCCTTCCTCGAGCTTCGGCAGGAATTCCAGGCCCAGTGAACGCAGTGCCGCGATCGCGAGCACCGCTACCAGTGCGATTCCGCAAAAGGTGATGATGCGATTGGCCAGCGCGAATTCCAATGCCGGCTGGTAGATGCGGCGCAACCAGCGCACCAACAGCGTGTCCTTCTCCTCGAGTTTGCCGCGAAACAGGATCAGGCTGAGGGCCGGGGCGACGGTGAAGGTCGCGATCAATCCACCGGCGATGGCATATGCATAAGTCTTGGCCATGGGGCCGAAAATATGCCCTTCGATTCCCGACAAGGTGAACAGCGGCACGAAGCCCGCGATGATGATGGCGGCGGCGAAAAATATGGATTGACTGACCTCGGCCGCGGCCACGGAGATGGTGGCCGTCCTGCCGCTGAAGCCGCTGCGCACGCGTATTCGGTGCAAGATGCTGGGGCCCCGGCCGCGCAATGCACGGTCCTCCGCAAGATGCCGATAGATGTTCTCCACCATGATCACCGTGGCATCCACTACCAGGCCGAAGTCGATCGCGCCCACCGACAACAGGTTGGCCGATTCGCCGCGCAGCACCATGAGTCCGATTGCGAACGACAACGCGAATGGTATGGTCATCGCCACGATGACGGCACTGCGCACGTTGCCCAGGAACAGGCACTGCAGGATGAAAATGAGCGCAATGCCCGCGAGCATGTTGCGCAACACCGTGTGCGTAGTAACGCGGATCAGATCGCTTCGATCGTAGATGCGTTCGATGTGTACGCCCGGGGGCAAAATGCCGCTCGCGTTGACCTTGTCGACTTCGGCCTCGACGAGTTTGATGGTGGGAATGCTCTGCGCACCGCGGCGCATCAATACGATGCCCTGGACGATGTCGTCGGTGTCGTCATAGCCCGCGATGCCGAGACGCGGCAGGTTGCCGATCTTCACGTCGGCGACGTCGCTCAACACGACCGGTGCGCCCTGATTCGTGGTGATCATGGTGTGGCGGATGTCGTCGGAGGAATGGATCAGGCCGACGCCGCGCACCACGGCCGATTGCTCGCCGAGATTGACCGTTTGGCCGCCGACGTTGATATTGGCGTTGCCGAGGGCTTGCAGCACCTGCGGCACCGACAGGCCGTAGCCCAGCAATTTGCGTTGATCGATCGCGATGTCGTAGGTCTTCGTCTTGCCGCCCCACCCGGTTACATCGATGACGCCGGGAACCGCCTTGAAGCGACGCTCCAATACCCAGTCTTCGAGCGTCTTCAAATCCATCACGGAATAATTCGGCGGCCCGACCACGCGATAGCGGTAGATTTCGCCGATCGGGCTGGTTGGCGAGACCTGCGGCTGGATGTTGTTCGGCAAGGGGGGAAGCTGCGAGAGACGGTTGATGACCCACTGCTCAGCTTGGGTATAGGTGAAATCGTAGGTGAACTGCACCTTGACGTCCGAGAGTCCGAACAACGAAATCGTGCGTATGGCCTGCACATTCGGAATGCCCGCCATTTGAATTTCGAGCGGTATGGTGATGTAGCGCTCGATTTCCTCGGCCGACTGGCCCGTGCTCTGCGTGACGATGTCGACCAGCGGTGGAACCGGATCGGGGTACGCCTCGATGTTGAGCGAGATGAAGCTGGCGATGCCGCCGAACAACACCATGATCAACGCGACGACGATCAGCACTCGCTGCCGCAGAGCGAAGCTGACTATCGAATTCATGTGGAGGCGGGGGCCGCCGCCTGATCGATGAACAATCCGCCCTTGGTGACGATTCGCTCTCCGGCCTTCAGGCCATCGAGAACCTCGACGAGCGCATCGCTTGTGCGTCCGGTCTTGA
>Ga0302324_100003419_pt1 | contig 35866 bp, 36 predicted proteins | sample Palsa_T0_1_FD_201949 | JGI IMG/M metagenome (GOLD analysis project Ga0302324, IMG submission 201949) | Peat permafrost microbial communities from Stordalen Mire near Abisko, Sweden - Palsa_T0_1 | ecosystem: Environmental > Terrestrial > Soil > Palsa > Peat permafrost | place: Sweden: Abisko...
AAAGGCTTTGAGTTCTTCGGGATTGCCGTAATTGTGTGAAGGCGCATACGGCAGCACGCCGTCGTATCCCCAGTTGCGCGAACCGGGAACGTCGGCAAGCGGCATCAATTCGATTGCGGTAACCCCGAGATCGAACAGGTGCTGGAGCTTCGCGGCGGCGGCGCGGTACGAGCCTGCAGGGGTGAACGTACCGACATGGAGTTCGTAGAAGACATGCTCGTTCCACGGCAAGCCGCGCCAGTCGTCGTCCTCCCACGTGAAAGCGAGCGGATCGACGACGACGCTCCGTTCGTGCACGCCGCCGGGTTGGAAGCGCGAGGCCGGGTCCGGAACCAGCAGCCCACCGATTTGGAATGCGTAACGCGTGCCCGCTCGAGCGCGCGGCTGCCGCAGCTCGAACCGGCCGGGCTCCGGAGCGGTCAACGCAACGCGGCGTTCGGTACCGCCGTCGTCGAAGACCAGTTCGGCCTGTTCGGCTGCGGGTGCGTACAAGCGAAAGAGCACGCCTGCGCCGCCGTCGAGCAACTGGGCGCCGAACGGCATCACGTGACGGTGGGTCGCAGGCATCGCTTAGGTGGTACCCGTGGCGTGCGCGTCCAAACGATTGCGGCACTCGTCTTAGCGTTTGTCACCTCGGCCGCTGCCCCCGCGCTCGCCACGCTTGCGCAAGCCGGTCCGCCGGTATTCGTCTACAAGATCGGTGTCAACGGCCAGGTCGGCTTCACGACGAACATCCCCGAGCCCTCACTGTTCAACGCGATGACGACGGTGCTCGGTGCTGCGACGCCGCCCTCTTCTGCGCTACTTTCCAGCTCGTCGACATTCGGCGGCTCAGCCGGAACGAACACCGACCTGACCCAGAGTGCGAATCAGCTGCTCGGGACGGCGCTGCTGACGTGCACGACAACGGCCGACTTCATGTTCACGAACACGCCGGACTGCAGTTCGGCAGCCGGTTCCGTCGCCGGCGCCGTCAATGAGTTCATCGCAGTACAGTCCTGGCCGTTCTACGTCGACTCCGGCACCGCGTCCAACGTCAACAACGGCACCTTTGCTTTCGAGACGACGAGCGACGACGGCAGCTGGCTTGTCCTCGCTCCGGCAGCCTTCACCTATGCGCAGCCGGCCAACTTCCAAGCGGTGACCGGCTTGACCGCCGGAGCCGCGGTCGTGAACAACGGCAACACCCAAGGTGCAACATCGGCACAGGGCGACGCGGCGATTGCAGCGCCAAAGTCGGGGGCCACCTGCGCGAGCAATCTGTATTGGCTCACGTGGGAATACTACGAGGTCGAGGGCGGCGCATCGGTGATCGAATATTCTTGGGAGCCGCCGGGCGACTTGGCCCGCGTCGCACCGACTCAGAGTGTGGTCTACGGGCAGGTCACGAAATCCGGCACGGGTACGGCCAACGAGACCGTGAGCGTCAGCGTCAACGGCGGGACGGCGACGACCCTAAAGACGGACCTCAACGGTTGTTACGGGTTCAACGCCGCGTCGTCGACGGCGGCGCAAAGCATCACGCTCGTCGCCACGGACACGGCGAGCGCGCAAACGCAAACACAGATCGTGTCGCTCGCCTCGGGGAATTCGCTCGTCCAGAATTTTGCCTTTCCGAACGGGCCACCCAATGTCGCGCTCTACAAGCGCATCACCAAGGTCGTAACGGGCGGCATAACGACCGTGCCGACGCCCGATCCGACGAATCCGACGGGCGTCCTCGGTACCTCGAGCTATACCGCCGGCGTCCAGTCGGGTTCGGTGATCACCTACACGATCTATTTTGCGAATACCGGAACCTTGAAGGCGCAGGGCGCCACCGCCGCCGTTGGACCGTCCTTCACCGACGCGATTCCAACGAACACGACGCTCGTTGCCGGCTCGCCCGCGTTTAGTTGTTGCACGAATCCGACGGCGACCACGACGGCAACGCTAACGACGGGTACGTCGGTCACCTATGCGATGAGCGCCCCGCTTGCGCCGCTCACCGTGCCGGGTGCCGTGCAAGGGAACTTCTCGTTTTCAGTGACGGTGAAGTAGCAGCCACCTTTTCGGCGCGGACGTCTTAAATCCGGAACGTAACTGAGCGCGTTCAAAAGTATGCTCTCAGACGCGTCTCTTTCTCGTGCCCAGCGCAGGCTCGGTCCTTCGTCCCAGCGGAGTTCGCGGCCCAGGCTCAACCGCCGGCAGCTGTAGATGCAAGAGCTCGTCTGGATTGCCGTCGCACGATCGCGTGCGCAACGGGCTATGTTCGCTTTTGCGCTCGTCGCCTCGGCAAGCGCTCCCGCTTTCGCGACGCTCGCGGAGGCGGGCCCGCCTGTCTTCGTCTACAAGATCGGCCTGAACGGTCAAGCCACCCTCAGCTCGAACGTCGCCGAGCCATCGCTCTTCAACGTGATGAGCGGCGTGCTGGGCGTCGCAACCCCGCCGGCTTCAGCGTTGCTGTCCAGCTCATCGACCTTCGGCGGCTCGCTAAGTGTGAACACGAATCTGACCGCGAGCACGACGCAATTGCTGGGGACCGTGCTCTTGACGTGCACGGCCACCGACTTCAAACTCACGAACTCTCCTGAGTGTGTCGCGGCGGCGGGCTCGGTGTCCGGTTCGGTCAACGAGTTCGTCGCCGCACAGTCGTGGCCGTTTTACGTCGATTCCGGAACGTCGTCGAACATCCCGAGCGGCGCGTTCGTCTTTGAAACGACAAGTGACGACGGAAGTTGGTTCGTCCTTGCTCCCGCCCCGTTCACTTATGCGCAACCCGCGAACTTCCAAAACGCAACTGGTCTGACCGCCGGGAGCGCGGTCGTCAACAACGGCAACGCCGAATCGTCGCCCGCTTCGGTTCAGGGCAGCGCATTCATCTCCGCGGCTGCTTCCGGCGGCTCGTGCGCGAGCAACCTGTATTGGTTAACGTGGGAGTATTTCGAGATTCAGGGTGGCGCCGCGAGCATCGAGTATTCGTGGGAATTTCCCGGCGCCGAGGCCCGGACCGCCGTGACCCAGGGTGTCGTTTACGGTCAAGTCACAAAATCGGGCACGGCAACATCCGGCGAAAGCGTCAGCGTCAGCGTCAACGGCGGCACCGCGACGACCCTCAAGACCGACGTCAACGGATGCTATGGATTCAACGCGGCTTCGTCGACCGCGGCGCAAAGTGTTTCGGTGACGGCGACAGATACCGCAAGCGGGCAGACGCAGACGCAGATTGTGTCGCTCAGCTCGGGCAACTCGATCGTGCAGAACTTTGCATTCCCGAATGGGCCGCCGGACGTCTCGCTTTACAAGCGCATCACCAAGGTGGTCACCGCCGGCGCCACGGTCGTGCCGACACCCGATCCGTCGAATCCGACGGGCGTGCTTGGAACCGCGAACTATAGCGCGGGCGTGCAGTCGGGCTCGGTGATCACGTACACGATCTATTTTGCCAATACGGGCACGCTGCAGGCGCAGGGGACGACCGCTGCCGTCGGCCCGTCCTTCAGCGACTCGATTCCGGCGAACACGACGCTGGTTGCGGGCTCCGAGTCCTTTACTTGCTGCACGAACCCGACGGCCACCACGAGCGCGACCTTGACGGCCGGCAGCGCCGTCGTCTACGCAATGGCCGCACCGCTCGCACCCCTATCGACGCCGGGTGGGGTAGAAGGCAACTTTGCCTTCTCCGTGACCGTGAAGTAGGAAGCATCGCACGGAGAGGACGACCGGCCTTCGACGAGCGGAGCGGCAGCTTCACATTCTCGCTGACAGCGCGGCCGCGACGTGGTGAGGAGGCGCATCCTTCCGGGCTGCTTGAGCGCGCTCTTGGGCCGGGCTTTCAGTCGGGATAAAAGGGCGCCGATAAGTCCAGGAGATGGATCCGTCCTCGCTCGGTCGCGATCTCGCCGCCGGGTTCGGCGAACTCGCCGAAATGCGCTCGCGGGCCTCGCGCTTTTTTGCGTGGCTTCTTTGGTTGCACGTGCCGATCGTAGCCGTCATCGCCTTGAGCAATGGTCGTCCGGCATGGGTGTTCGCGGCGCTCATGTGCGCCGCGGCGACAGCTGGGACCCTCGTTGCCCGGCGCGGCGGCGGAGACATTCCGGCGCGCTGCGCGATCGCAGGGCTGCTGACGCTCGCGCCGATCCTGATGGTGTTCGCCGGCGCCGGCTCCTTCCAGATCGACTGGCACATGTATTTCTTCGTCGTGTTCGGCATGCTGGTCGCCTACGTCGATTGGCGTCCGCTGATCGTGTCGGCCACGCTGACGCTCGCTCACCACGCGGTTCTCGGCTTCCTTTTTCCGGGTTCGGTTTTTGCCGTTCAGAGCGTGCCGCGCGTTGCCTTGCACGGAGCCATCGTGCTGGTCGATATCCTCGTACTGCTGTGGATCGTCGTGCAGATGCGCCGGCTGTTCGGTGATTCGGCATCGGCCGTAAAGACAGCCCAAGATGCGCTGGCCGAGGCGCTCATGTTTCGCTCGGCGCTCGCTCACGCGAGCGACGGCGTCCTGATCCATGAGATGAGCATGGCGCACGGCGAATCCGTTCCCTATAGCAGCCGGCTCATCTACGTGAACGAAGCATTCGCGCGCATGACGGGCTTCACGATCGCAGACGCCGTTGAAGGCCGCATCCGCGGAATGTTCGGTCCCAAGACGGATGTCAGGAGCATGAGAGCCCATTTCCGAGCCGCTTCACGCGGGGAAATGCAGCGCTACTCGCTGATTGTCTACCGCAAGGATGGCAGCGAGCTCGAAGTCGAGGTCGCACTTTCACGGGTTGATCCGGGCGAGGCGGAGACGTCCCACGCGATTTCCGTCATTCGCGACGTTGCTGAAAGCCGCCGCATCGAGGCGGCGCTACGGCGTGCGCAATCGGCCGAAGAAAGCAACGCCGTTCTCGAACACACGGCGCATCACGACGCGCTGACCAACCTCCCGAATCGGGCACTGTTTTACCGGCGCTTGTCGGCGGCACTCAAGCTGAGACCGGGTAGTGCATCGACGGCGGTGCTGTTCATCGACCTCGACGGCTTTAAATCGATCAACGACGCCCTCGGGCATCAAGCCGGCGACGAGTTGCTGGTCGCATTCGCGCGGCGCATCGAGCGCCGCCTGCGCACGGGCGAGCTCTTGGGCCGCATCAGTGGCGACGAGTTCACGATTCTCCTCGAGCACTTTTCGGAGGAAGCGAACATCACGGCGCTGGCACGACGGGTTCTGGACGCGTTGTCGGAGCCGTTCGAGCTTTCCGGACACCAGATTCACGCGCGGGTTAGCATCGGGATTGCGATCGCCCCGGCCGGCGAAGCGACGGCGGACGATATCATGCGGAATGCCGATCTTGCGATGTACCGGGCGAAATCTCTCGGCGGGGCGCGCTACCAATTCTTCACGCCCGAGCTGCGCGCGATCGCGGAGCGTCACCTGAAGATCGAGCGGGAACTACGCGGAGCGCTCGAGCGCGGCGAATTGAATGTGGACTATCAACCGATCGTCGACGCAGCGACGCGCCGTCCGCGCGGCTTCGAGGCGCTGGTGCGCTGGCAGCACGCCGAGGACATCGTCGATTCCACCGAAGTCATTTCGGTTGCCGAAAGCTCAGGCTCGATCGTCGATCTCGGGGCCTTTGTCCTGGAACAGGCGTGCAGGCAATTGCGCTCCTGGCTCGAGATCTTTCCCGCGCACCCCGAGCTTTGGGTGAGCCTCAACGTGTCGCCGCTGCAACTCAAGGAACCGGATTTTGCCCGGACCGTCATCGCAGCGCTCGAGCGCAACGAACTGGAAGGCAACCGGCTACATCTCGAAATCACCGAGACGACGATCGTCGGTGACTTGGAGGCGGTCACGCCTGCCCTCGCCCGTTTGCGCGAGTATGGTGTCCGGATTGTGGTCGACGATTTCGCAACCGGCTATTCGTCGCTTGGATACCTTGACCACTTGCCGATCGACGCGCTCAAGATCGATCGCTCCTTCATCAGCGGCCGCGGCGGAGGCATCGCGAACTTAAAGATCGTGCAGATTGTGGTCAATCTTGCGCGCGAACTCGAACTCAGCGTGATCGCCGGCGGCGTCGAGACCGAAGAACAGGCCGACACCCTGCGCTGGTACGGCGTGCTCGGTCAAGGCACGTGGTTCGGCTCGCCGCTCGAAGCGTCTGAAGCGGAGCGATATCTGGAAAGTATGCTCCCGGAGCTGCGTCCGACGGTGTAGCTTAGCCTTCCTTGGCCGGATGAAATGCGAGCGACACGCCGTTCATGCAGTAACGCAGCCCCGTTGGCCGCGGACCGTCGTCGAAGACGTGGCCGAGATGACCGCCGCAGCGACGGCAATGCACTTCGGTGCGCGCCATGAAGAGCGAGTTGTCGTTGCTCGTCTCGACCGCGTGTTCGAGCGGCTCGTAAAAGCTCGGCCAGCCCGTCCCGCTGTCGAACTTGGTCTTCGCATCGAATAGGTGCAGCGCGCAGCCGGCGCACGCGTAGATTCCGTGACGCTTCTCGTGGTCGAGCGGGCTCGAGCCCGGTGCCTCCGTGCCGTGCTCCCGTAGCACGTCATAGGCTTCCGGCGAGAGCTTGGCCCGCCACTCCGCATCGCTCATCGTCACCTCGAAATGTTCGACTCCAGCTTGCGCCGGCTTGCTCGGAATTCCCAAAGCAGCCGCCAAGCTGCAGAGCCCGCCGATCATTTTCATACGCGAAATGCTTCCCCTCATCTTCCTATTATACCGTATTGGCACCGGCCGGAGAGGTGCGGCAGCTTACCGAATCGGCCCCCCATGAGTGAACCCGTCGTCGTTAGTGCCCGCCAGGGACCCGTGCTGTCCTTGCGCTTGAACCGTCCCGACAAACTCAATGCCCTCAACGACGAGATGACCGACCTGTTGCTGGCCGGCTTCGCCGAGGCCGAACGTGACCCGGGCGTGCGGGCGATCGTGCTCGGAGGCACCGGTCGCGGCTATTCTTCGGGCCAGGACCTCGAGGCCTTCGTTCGCATGCGTTCGAGCGGCGGAGGGCGTTCGGTGGCCGACCATCTGCGCCACGGCTACAACGCCTTGGTCACCCGCATCCGGACGACCGAGAAGCCGGTGATTGCGGCGCTCAACGGCATCGCGGCGGGCGTCGGCCTCTCGATCGCGCTGTGCTGCGATCTGCGCATCGCGGCGGACGACGCCAAACTGACGCTTGGATTTTCTAAGATCGGCTTGATACCGGACGGCGGTGGGAGCTTGATGCTGCCCGTGCTCGCCGGCTTCGGGCGCGGGCTCGAACTCGCGTGGACGAGCGATCGCATCGACGCGCACGAGGCGCTGCGGCTCGGACTCGTTAATCGAGTCGTGCCGGCTGCCTCGTTTGAGGAAGAGACGCTTGCCTACGCGCAGCGTTTCGCCGAGGTCTCACCGGCCGCAATCGGTCTGACGAAGCGCGCCTTCAACCGGGCGGTGCTGCCGAATTTCGTGCAATGGTTGGAAGAGGAAGCGCTCTTGCAAGAAGAAGCTGCGGCAGGTCCTGATCTGCAAGAAGGGGTGCAAGCATTCATGCAAAAGCGTAAGCCCGCGTTCGCTGCCCGATGAGCACGACCGCATCTCCCGAAGTCGCCTCCGGCGACCTGTTCGATCTCACCGGCAAGGTCGCGCTGATCACCGGTTCGACACGCGGTATCGGTCTTGGGATGGCGAAGGAATTCGCCAAGCGCGGCGCGCGTATCGTGATCTCGAGCCGCAAAGCCGACGCCTGCGAAGCGGCCAAAGAAGAAGTTCTCGAACTCGGCGGCGAGGCCATCGCCGTGCCGTGCAACATCAGCTACAAAGAGCAGCTGCAGGCGCTCGTCGATGCGACCCTGGACGCGTACGGAACGATCGACGTGCTCGTGTGCAATGCGGCCGTCAACCCGTACTTCGGTCCGACGTTGAACGTGCCCGACGACGCGCTCGACAAGATCCTGGGTTCCAACGTTCGTTCGAACGTGTGGCTGTGCAACATGGTGCTGCCCACGATGGCCAAGGCCGGCGGCGGCTCGGTCATCATCCTCTCGAGTATCGCGAGCATCAAAGGCTCGAAGATGCTCGGTGCTTACGCCCTTTCCAAGGCGGCAGATTCGCAACTGGCGCGCAATCTCGCAGTCGAGTGGGGCAGCAAGAATATCCGCGTCAATGCGATCGCACCGGGCGTGATCAAGACGTATTTCGCAAGAGCGCTCTACGAAGATCCTGAAATCGAGAAGAAGGTGATCCGGACGTATCCGATCGGGCGCCTCGGGGAGGTCGACGACGTTTCCGGTATCGGCGTCATGCTCGCCTCGCGGGCGGGCGCGTTCATCACGGGACAAACGATCGTCGTCGACGGCGGCACGACGATCGGAGGCTTCGAGTAACGCTCGCCGGCGGCGTGATCCTGCTGATCGCGCTCTTAGGTCTCGCGTCGCTGGTTTTTCTCGCGCTCCTATTCCTCTTCTCGGTGATCACGGGTTGGCGCGCGCTTGCGCAGGCCTTTCCACTCCGCTCTGCCGTGCACGCCGAGCACTACCGCGCCGGCGGCGTCGTCCTCGGCGTCTGGGGCTGGGCGGCGCCGCCGCTTTGGGTCGGGATCGACGAGGTGGGAGTCGTGCTGCGTCCGGCCCAGCCATTCCGCTTGGCGTTCGAGACGGTCCGCGTGCCGTGGGACGCAATCGAAGGCGTGACGCACCGGGCGTATATGCTCTTCGATGTGACGGAGCTCCGTTACGGCGATCGCGAGCGGGCGCTGATCGGCTTCCTGCCGTCCGCGGCGGCCAGCGCCATTTCCGAGCGCATCTCAGGCCGCCTCGCGTCCAAGGCAGAACCTCCCGCGCACGCGAATTCCTGAGGCATGAGCGCTTACCAAGCACCGTTACGCGACCTTCTGTTTAATATCAAAGAAATCGCGGACCTCGAGAGCGTCGCGAAGTTGCCGGGCTACGAAGAGGCGCCCGACGTCGTCGAAGCGATCCTCGAAGAGGCGGCAAATTTTGCTGCCAACGTGCTCGGCCCGCTCAACGCCTCCGGTGACCGCGAGGGCGCCCATTTTAGCAACGGCGTGGTGACGACGCCCAAGGGTTTCAAGGCGGCTTTCAAACAATTCGCCGACGCCGGTTGGATCGGTTTGCCGATGCCCACGCAATATGGCGGCCAAGACTTGCCGATGCTGCTGAGCACGGCGGCGCTCGAAATGTGGCAAGCCTCCAACATGGCCTTTTCGAACGGGCCGCTGCTCAACCAAGGCGCGATCGAAGCGATTCTGTTGTGCGGCACCGACGAACAGAAGCAGACCTTCATCCCCAAGCTCGTCAGCGGTGAGTGGACGGGAACGATGGATCTCACCGAACCTCAAGCGGGTTCCGACCTAGCGCAAGTCAAGACGAAGGCCGTGCCGAGCGGCGATCACTACTTGATCACGGGTCAGAAGATTTTCATCACCTACGGCGAGCACGACTATGTCGACCAGATCGTGCATCTGGTGCTGGCCCGCACGCCGGGCGCACCCGAAGGCGTCAAGGGCATCTCGCTGTTCGTCGTTCCGAAACGGAAGCTGAATCCCGACGGTTCGCTCGGCGACCTCAACGACGTTACGTGCGCCGGCATCGAGCACAAGATGGGCATCCACGGTTCGCCTACGTGTACGATGAATTACGGCGAAAAAGGCGGCGCGATCGGTTACATCATCGGCAAAGAAAACGAAGGCCTCAAGTACATGTTCGTCATGATGAACGCGGCCCGTTTCTCCGTCGGCGTGCAGGGCTATGCGGTCGCCGATCGCGCCTTTCAGGCCGCGCTCGGCTACGCTCGCGAGCGGGTACAGTCGAAGGACATCGCCGCCAAGGAATGGACGCCGGTCCGCATCATCGATCATCCCGACGTGCGCCGCATGCTGATGGACCAGAAGTCGCAAATCGAGGCGATGCGTTCGCTCGCTTTTTTCACGGCCGCGCAACTCGACCACGCGCACGCGAGTCCGGATGCGCAAGCGAAGGCCGATGCGCAATCGCTCGTCGAGCTGTTCACGCCGCTCGTCAAGGCCTGGTCGACCGAGGTTTCGACCACGCTTGCCTCCGAGGCAATGCAAGTATTCGGCGGCATGGGCTTCATCGAAGAGACCGGTGTCGCGCAGTACTACCGCGACGTGCGTATCACCCCGATCTACGAAGGCACGACGGGAATCCAGGCGATGGACCTGCTCGGCCGCAAGTTTCTCAAAGACATGGGCAAGACGGCAACCAAGGTGCTCGGCCAAATGCAGGCGACGATCAAAGAAGCCGCGGCCAGCGATAACGAGCACGTCAAGGCCATCGGTGTTGAATTGGAAAAGGCCGTGAAGGCTCTTCAGGAGACGTCGTTCTGGATCGGCGGCAACGCTCTCAAGGACGTAACCGGGACCTTCGCCGGCGCAGTACCGTATCTGATGTTCTGGGGTTACACGGCCGGCGGCTGGATGATGACCAAGGCCGCGATCATCGCCGCGCAACGCCTCGACGACCCGTTCTACGCTGCTAAGTTGACGACCGCGCGATACTACGCCGACCACGTGCTGCCCAAGACCGCCGCGTACAAGCACGAGATCATGCAGGGCGGTGCCTCGACGATGGCGCTTCCGGACGAGCAGTTCGACGCCGACCGCAAAAGCCTGGCGGTCGCCTAACCCAGCCGCGACGCGCGGCCGATATCTCTAGGGAGCGGCGACTCGCCTCCGAGTTTGCCGCGGCATTCGAACCCGGAGATGAGCCATGATGCATCGTCTTGCAGTTGCGCTGCCCTTGTCAGCGGCCCTTGCGGCAATCACGGCATGCACCTCGAACGGGGGCTTCCTCGGTACGGGCTTTCACCCACAGGGAAACATCACGATCAGCGATGCGAACGCGGGTGGCGTTCTGCACACATCGCTTGCGTCGCCTCTGATCGTCAACGGCGATTTCACGGTCACCTTGAGCGAAACGGATTTCAACGGGCCGTACTCCGTGGCTATTACCAGTTGGAACAACAATTTTGACGAGCCGTGCTTCGTGCCGCACATGGTGAGAGCGAACACCTACACCTTTAGCGCCGACCACGCAAACCCGGCGTCCGATCCGCCGTCGCAGGCCAATCCGTGCAGTGCAGGCGATGTAGAGCAAGCGCAAATCAGCGACGGTGACGGACACGTCGTAATGCTTACCTACGAACTGGCGGAAGCGGTCCAGGGTGGATCGGCCCCGTCGCCCGCCCCAACCTCTGCGTCATCGCCGTCGCCGGCTCCAAGCTCGAGCCCGTCCGTTTGCAGCGCTCCGCCGCCGGATCCGAACCCCACCACGCTCGCCGTGAGCGGAGCCGCACAGAACGTCGTCTTCCCCTGCTTCGCAGACTTCACCGCAAGCGTGTCGCTGCCGGTGAACTCGGGTGCCGGCGTCACGCTCGCCTTAGCGAGCAGTAGCGATATGAACTTGGGTGCCGTCACGAACCCAAGCGATGGTACTCCGCTCCTGTTCCTCGGGTTGGAGCCGAGCAACAACATCACATACAACGCCGGCAGCTCTATCTTCGCAACGGTGGCATCGGCCTCGCAAATCAGCGCGGGCCACCTTTACACGGTCCAAGTCGTCGAACCCGGCTTGACGATCGTTCTCGAAACGCTGACGAACCTCGTCCCGAGCGGCGACACCCTCACCTTCAACATCGCACCCGCGTTCTCCGGAACGATAACACCGGTCGAATACGTCGTCATCGTCTATCGCTCGTCCTAAGGATCAAGCTGGAGACCAAAACGGCCGCACCCCTTGCTAGCGGGCGATGGGCGGTTTCAACGCGCTGCCAACGCCGCGGCGATGCCGCGCAGCTTGTCGGGGTTACGGACGATATAAATGGCCGCAATCCGGTCAGCGGCGACGTCGAAGGCGAAGGCGAGTGAAATTCCGGCGTCATCGAAGGTGACGAATCCGGCCGAGCCGTTGATCGTCGCGGGCACGACCGCCCGGATCAGGCGCCCGCACTTGCGATTGACGCCTTGCAAGAAGCGGCCGACGCGGTCGCGGCCGGCCAGCGGAACGAGTGCCGCGACCGCTTTCCCGCCGCCATCAGTCGTCAACACGACGTCCTCGGTCAGCAAACGTTGCAATGCTTGCAAATCATCAGCCCGCAGCGCATCGGCGAGCGCGTCGCGCAGTCGCAGCGCGGCGCGGCTCACACCTTCGTGCTGCTTCCGGTTCTCGCGGACGTGCGTACGCGCGCGCGCAGCCAACTGGCGCACCGCCGGCTCACTGCGCCCCAACGTCTGCGCGATTTCGGCGTACGGCACATCGAGCGCGTCGTGCAAGAGAAACGCGGCTCGTTCGAGCGGTGTGAGGCGCTCGAGCGCAAGCAGAAGCGCAAACGAGACGTCGTCGGCCAGGGTGACCGCCGCTTGCGGATCCTCGAGCTCATCTCCCAGGAGTGGTTCAGGAAGCCAGGGCCCGACGTAGAGTTCACGGCGAAGCCGCGCCGAGCGCAAACGATCGAGACACAGACGCGTGGCAGTTGCGCGTAAGTATGCCCGGTCGTCTGCAATGGCTTGATGCGCGACGGCTTCCTGCCAGCGCAGATAAGCGTCCTGCACGACGTCTTCGGCTTCGGTGCGATCGCCGAGCATCCGGTAAGCGTGCGCGGTCAGAACCGCACGCTGCGGCTCGAAGCGTAGCGCCGCCTCAACGTTCATGCAGCCGTGACTTCGCGCGTCACGATCTCGCGCCCGCCCACGCGAACTCGCAGGCACGCGTCCCCATAGCCAAGAGCGTACTTGAGAATCGGATAGGCGTTTCCAGAGAGGATGCCGTACGCAAGCGGGATCAACGCTCGCCTGCCCCAGCGCCGAACGATCTCTTCGCGAACGGCGACGCCTGAAGCGTCGCGTGCCGTCGTCGCTCGTGCCAGCTCGGCACCGAGTCGAACTTCGGACGGAAGCGCGTCCAGATCGCCCTGTACGAGCGCCGTGATCGTGCGCTCATCGACGCCGCGCCGTTCGGCCATCCGTACGATCAGCTGCGCGCACGGTCCACAATCAGCCAGCATGGCAGCGGTAATTTTCGCGGCATAGTAAGTAGCAGGCGGTACGCCCCTCGAGTAGGCTGCGATCTTCGTCAGTGCTTCGAGTGCGCGCAGCGGGCGCAAGCCGCCATCATTCAGTATCGCTCGCATGTAGCTCGTGTCGTAGTTCCACGTCCGCTCGAAGGCGGCCAGTTGTTTTTTTGCATACCAGTTCATCATCGTGCGAATAGGACGAGGTAGGCCCTGGAAACGTGACATCACGGGGGACTAAGACTGCGGGGCGGCGCGTGCCGGCTCGTCTGTGCCCGCAACCGCTTTGTTCTCGAGCACGCGGGCCACGAGCACTTCAAGCCTCTTGTCCGGCTCATCGGGGAAAACGTCTCCGGATGTCATCTCGAAGATGCGGTCGATTCGAAAATTGCGAAAGTCCTCGCGAGCCTCGCACCAAGCGGCGAGCGTCCACACTTTACCCCAAAAGTAGAGGCCGAGCGGCCGGACCGTTCGGCGGCTTGGGGCGCCATCTTCGGATGCGTAGGCGATGATCAGGCGTCGCTTCTCCCCGATCGCGCGATGCACGGCCTCGAAATTTTCCGTCGTATAGCGGCGCCCGAAGCGTAGGGCGAAGATTCGCGCTTCGTCGATTTCCTCGACGAGAGCGGTCGGCACGACGCCGCGAATGCGCGCGAGCGCCGACCGCGCGGATGCCGCGAGCCCGGGGCCGCACCACGCTTCGACAAATCGCGCGCCGACCACGAGCGCCTCGATCTCGTTGCGCTCGAACATCAACGGCGGAATCTCGAAGCTCTTGGGCAGGCGAAAGCCGCGGCCGGCTTCGCCTTCGATCGGGACGCCGCACAATGTGAGTTCATCGACGTCGCGGTAGATCGTGCGCTCGGAGACTTCCAGGCGATCCGCGAGCGTGCGGGCCGTGACGTACCGACCGCCGCGCAGCAATTGCACGATTGTAAACAGGCGGTCGGCACGGCGCATCCTCAGCCTTTCGCGTGCAGGCCGATGCGATTCCCTTCGGTGTCGACGATGTGCGCGCTGTAGCCCATGCCTTGGGGTAACGCGGTCTTGGGCGTTTCGATGCTCCCCCCGGCGGTCGCAACGAATTCGAGCGTCCGGTCCAGGCGCCCGTCGGCGCAGAGATACACGAGTACCCCGCCCGTCGATGGCGTGCCGCTCGTGACGCAGCCGGCGATTCCGTCTTCCGCGTGGGGGAACACGCCGATCGCCTCGCCTCCGAACGTATTGACGTAGAGTTTTGTTTCGAGGATCGTCTCATAGAATCGCACAGCACGGTCGAAGTCGGTCGCGGGGATAGCGAACCAGCTCAGAGCATTTGTCGGGGCGCTGACTGACTGTTGCATCGTCTTCTCCTTGGTGGTGGTTGCGATATGCACCAAAGATACGGGAGGGCTCCTGACAGCGTAGTGTCAGGAGCTCTCAAAGACGCCTAGAAAATGTCAGCAGACCCGTTATGGGACGGCTTTCGTGGCCTCGATCAGGGCGGCGTCGCTATAGGGTTCGCGTTTGGCGTAGACGATGTTGCCGCTGCCATCGATCACGACGACGCCGGCATCCTTGCCCGCGCCGGGCGGAACGAGGCCGCGCCAGCCTTTGCCGCTGAAGGTGACGAGGACGTTGTTCCGCAGCTGGTCTTGCGTCGCTAGCGTGGAGCCGGCGATTCCCTTTGCAATGTGATGCTTTTCAAAAAATGGTGCCGAGTCGGCGACGATGACGACGTACAGAACCGCCTTCGTGCCGAGCGCGGTTAGCAGCTTGTGCGCCCACATGTCGAGCGAGTTTTCGGAGTCGCGCGCAAAGCCGAGCACGAGCACGATCGGTTTTCCGCCGGCGTCGTCGGGGAGCACGACGTGCGTGCCGCCTAGCGAATCGGCCTCGAGGCGCGGCAACGTCGCGGCGGATGCGAAAGGCGACACGCTGCCCAGGAGCGCCGCGCCAAGGAGCATCATTACGAAAGGTTTGAACATGGGCTTCACCCTGAGCCTTTCTCGACCGGCACGGCGCGTCTCACCTCTTGACGCAGCAGCGGCAATGCCAGTAACGACAGTCCGAGCAACGTACCAAGGAGTATCCACGCCTCGTTGAATGCAATCGTAGCGGCCGCCCGTGCGATGATCGGACGAACGATGGCGATGTCGAACGGATCCATGGTCGCGAGCGTTTGGCCGGCCACGAGCTGAAGCGGTAGTCCGGCGAATTCGGCGATGGCCCGATTGCCCGCTGAAAGTTGGCTTGCGATCTGCGTTGCGATCGCCGCCGGGCGCTCGTTGACGACCGTGTCGACCAGACCGATGCCGATTGCGCCGCCCAGGTTTCGCATTAGATTGAGAAGGGCGCTGGCGTTGGCGAGCAGTGCGGACGGTTGCGCATCGAGTGCAATATTCGTGGTCGGCAGCAGGCAGAACAGCACGGCAGCGCCGCGCAGGACTTGCGGGACGATCAGCTCGCTGAAGTCACTGCGCGGCGTCATAAATGAGTTAACGAACGCACCAGCTGCGAAGAGTGCGAAACCGAAAGCGGTGACCGCGATCGGCGGGTAGCGCCGGCCGGCCATCGTCGCAACCGGAGCGGCCAGCAGCTGCGCGACCCCGGTCACCGTCATGATCAGTCCGATTTGAAGCGGCGAGTGAAAGCGCACGAAACCAAGGAACAGCGGCAGCAAATAAGTCGCGCCGTAGAGTCCGAGACCCAATGCAAAGCTGAAGACGCACGCGGCGCTGAAGCTCGGAGCGCGCAGCGGAGAAAAATCGATCAGGGCGTCGTGCGCGTTGACGCAGCGGCAAACGAACAGGAGCGCTGCGCCGAGCGTCCCGGCGATCAGCAAGAAATCGCGCGGCGCGTGCCAATGCTCCGGCGGCGCGAGCTTCAGCAGGATCATCAGGAAGGCGAGCGACGCGGCCAGGGACACGAGCGCAACCGCATCGATCGTACGCCACGCGCTCCGGTCGGGCTCGTCGATATGAATCAAGTGCCAGACCACGATGCCGACGACGATGCCGGTCGGGACGTTGATCAAGAACAGCCAATGCCAGCTGAGCTTCTCGGCAATGTAGCCGCCGACCAAGGGTCCAACCGAGGGGGCGAGCATCGAAACGGCGCCGGCGAGCAAAATCGCTCTCGGCTGCAAGCGCTTTGGAAAAATCTTATAGCAGGCCGCAAAGGCCGTCGGAATGACGACTCCGCCGCAAAAGCCTTGGAAGCAGCGCCAGATTACGAGCGGAAGAAAGCTTTGCGACAGCGCGCACCCGAGGCTGGCCAGTGCAAATCCGCCGATGCCGAGCGTAAAGACGCCACGGGTCGAAAGTGCGCGAGCGAGCCGTCCGGAGAGAGCGATCGCGATGACCTCGGTAATCAAATAGGCGGTCTGAATCCAGCTGAGCCGGTCGAGCGGCGCCGGCAGGGCCTGCGAAAGCTTCGGCAGAGCGGCAGCGACGATTTGAATGTCGAGGATCGCCATGAACATGCCCACGCACATCGTCGTGAAGCCGAGCCACGAGCCAGCAGTCGGCTGCTCTTCGCTCACGCTGCGATGCGCGCGAAGGCTGCGTTCTCGGAGCGAATGCGCCAAGCGAGCACCGCCAGGTTCAGCGCGCCGAAAACAGCGGCGTGCCAAACGAGACCAAGGGTGAGCGAGGCGCACGGGAGTTCGAGGGCGACGACCAAATAGTTCGGGTGCCGCACGAAGCGGTACGGACCCGAGCGTACCGGCGGCGCACCCGGCAAGATGATGATGCGCGTCGTCCAGCGTTCGCCGAGCGTCTGCAGCACCCAGTAGCGCGCGATTTGCAAGAGCACGAAGAGCACGAGCCACCACGGTTGCAGATCGCGATTCCAACCGAAGACCCAGAGCGTTCCGAGCCAAGCGGCATGAAGCGCGACGATGACCGGATAGTGGGCGGCACCCACTTCATAGGCTCCCTTGGCGAGGAGAGCTCGGGTGTGACGGGTGGCGACGATGAGTTCGGTGAGCCGTTGCAGCGTTAGATAAGCGAGAAGTGCAACTCCGCTATGCATCGGCCACGTGCAACGAAAGAAACGCCGCCGTGAATCCTGGCCCGAGTGCTGAAAGAAGCGCGGTGCCACGGAAATCTTCCGCGAGCGTCCGTTGCAGGACGAATAAGACGGTCGGCGCCGACATGTTTCCGAAGTCGCGCATGACCGAGCGCTCCACGCGCAGCGTGCCCGGCTCGAGGTCGAGCGCGCTCTCGATCGACTCGAGCACCTTCGTACCGCCGGGGTGACAAACGACACGATCGATGTCGGACAGCTTCAGCGCCATGCGCTCCATCGCGCGGTCAAATTCTTTGCGGTAGTGGCGCGTGACGAATGCCGGGAGCGAGCGAGACAGGATGACACCAAGTCCCACCTCGTCGGTCGACCAGCCCATGATATCGAGCGTGTCCTCCCAAAGGTGCTCGGTGGAACCGCCGATCGTGCCGAGCCCGGGTTCCGCCTGAGCGCGCACGATCGCAGCCGCCGCGCCATCGCCGAACAGAGCGCACGAAATGATATCGGCTTTCGTCACCCGGTCGAGCCGTCCCGAAAGCGAGCACAATTCGACGTTGATCAGCAACACGGTCGAGCCGGGTTCGCCTTCGGCGATCCGCGCGGCGAGGCCCAGACCTTGGACGCCGGCCGCGCAGCCTAAGCCAAAGATTGGAACACGCCGGACATCCGAGCGAAACCCGAGGCGCGGTAACAGACGGGCCTCGATGCTCGGCGCGGTGACGCCGGTCGAAGAAACGGTGAGGACGGTATCGACTTGCGACGGCTCGAGCCCGGCTGCGCTAAGCGCCTTCATCGCAACTTCCTCGAACAGCGCGCATGCGCCGCTGAGATACGACTCCGTCCGCTCGGGCCACGTGCGCGGGGTGTCGAACCATTCGAGCGGCTCCACCATATAGCGGCGCTCGATTCCGGTTGAAGCAAACACCCGCGAGAGCGCTTCGTAGCCCGCCATGCGATCGCCAAAGATAGCGCGCGATGCTTGCGCCGCGCGTTCTTGCGTGAGGACGTGCTTCGGGACGGCCGTCGCGAGCGCAAGCAGCCGGGGCCCTTCGGGCCACGCAACGGAGTTCACCAGTGGGGCCTCAGTAGTTGCCCTTCAGCCTTTGTTCTTGATCCTTCGCACCACCAACGCAGCACGCGACGGTCCGACTGGAGGTTAGGCAAAACATTTCACAGTGAACCATACCCATAAATTATAAGGTAAAGATGAATCCATCCCTTCCGCCCAACGAAGAGGCCCGCGTCATCTGACGCGGGCCTCTCTGTCTTCGGAAGCTGCCCAGTTAACCAAACGAGGCTACCGCCTCCTTAATCAAACGAGGCTAGAAGGCGCGATGTCCAAATGCGGGAGAGGCTTGACGGGCGCGCATGAACGTCGGTGCGGGACCGCCCGCTGGATTTGCCCAGAACGCGCATTTATGGTCGGCCGCAAAGGTCACCGCGATATTCGGGAACGGTGGAACGAGCTTGAGCGTGTCGCCGAGCTGCGGGAAGAACGGAATGAGCGGCGGCACAAATTGAGCGCCGTTCGCCTTTGCGAACGTGACCCAGGTGTTTTGCATCGTATCCGCCAGGTCTTTTTCCTGAGGCGTCAGCGGCGGATTGGGCTTGTTGAAATCGCCCCAGATGAATTGGATTTCACTCGCGTGCGCGGCCCCGTACGGGAAGCTGACCGGCGGTAGGAAATCCTCAGGTGCGTTTTCATCCGCGAACTCGTACGCGTACGTAGGCACGAACTGCGAGAACGAGATGTCCGCACCAAATGCCGTGCAGGCAAACACAGCGTCCGTTACGGCCGCTGCGGCGGCGAGATCCGGGCTTGGAAAGGACGCGAGCGGATACTCGGCAGCGACCAGCGGCCCGAGCGCCGGGCCGAAGATTGCATTCAAGGTAGGTGCGTAGCCGGCCGTCGTGATCGGGCCCGACACCAAGTCGAAGTCGAGCGCGATGAAGAGGCGATATTCGTCATGATTCGAGCCGTCGAGAACCGGAACGCGGTTGAACTTGCCGCTCGCAAGTGCCGCCCCCGGCGATTGCGGCAGCAACGTGCCGTCGACCGTGGGGACCGTCATGGCTGACTCCTTGGAGAGAAGCGTCGTGACGGGAAGGGCGCGCAAGCAGCTCGATGATGCGGTGCTGCAGCCGACGGCGCCGGCGAACGCGGTGCCCGAGGCCTCCGAAGCAGAAAGGCTCGGCAGCGTCAGTTGATAGGCACCGCTTTCGATGATTGCGCGCTGAAAGGTCCCTGCAGCAAGTGGCGACGAGAGCTGCGAAAAGACGCTGAGACCGCCGGCGGATTCACCGAAGATCGTGACGCGCCGGAAGCTGCCGCCGAAACTGCCGATATTTTTTTGCACCCAGCGGATGGCAGCCTGTTGGTCCTGCAGGCCGTAGTTGACTTTCAAATGTCCCTCGGCGTCGAGTCCGGGGGTTGCTAAGAAGCCAAGTGCACCGAGACGGTAGTTGATCGTGACGACGATGGCGCCGCGCTTGATGAAGGCCGTCGGATCGAAGTCATCGCTTTCACCGACAACGAATGCGCCGCCGTGAATCCAGACCATGACCGGGAAGTCGTCGCCGGCCTTCGCGCCCGGGGGCGTAAAGACGTTTAGGAACAAACAACTTTCGGTCGTGCTTGCAATACCGAACGGGCTCGCCGGTTGCGGACAGTGGTTAGCGAACTTCGTGGCATTGAGGCTCGTGAACGGCGCGGGCGGCTGCGGCGGCTGCCAGCGCAGCGCCCCCACCGGCGGTGCAGCGTACGGAATACCGAGGAATGCGTTAAAGCCGTTGATCGTGGTGCCGGTGATCGCCGCGCCGTGGACCGAGACCACATTGCTGTGTAAGCGCGGGATACCCGCTGCCGCGGGACGCGACGCGGCCAGAAGTAGGGTGGCGACTGCGAGCGCGGCTATTCGCAGCGGGAACGTGTTGCTCGCGCGCCCAGTAGCGCGTGTCTTTATCATCACGGTCATGCCTCCAAGGTTGGATGAAGCACGGTATACCCGTGCACCGTCTCAAATGAAATATACTTGCGCCGCTTCGAGTCGTTGGCTGATAATTCCCCGCTTATCAATCCCGCGCTGCAATTCATTACCGATGAAAATTATGAAAGACAATTCGCATGTACTTTACGCGAGATCATCGTAATCGCGAGCTGCAGATCGTGCCGGTTGGTACCTGCATTTAGGTCGTTCGACTCTTGCGACTGACTCGATGGGTGGTAAACGTGCGGCTTCGATGAAGGAACGGACAGCCTGTAACGTGACGAAAGCAGGGCGAATGCCCCATACCGAGCAGCCACCACTCCTCGAGTTCGCGCACGTTACCGTCTTGCGCGGCGGCCGCGAAGCGCTGCACGATCTCTCCTTGCGCGTCGAGACAGGTGAGCACGTTGCGATCGTCGGGCCCAACGGTGCCGGCAAGTCGACCTTGCTCAAACTCCTGTCGCGGGAATGCTACCCGGTGCCCTCACCCGAGACGGTTTGCCGTATTTTCGGCAGCGAGCGCTGGAATGTTTTCGAGTTGCGCGGTGGCCTTGGAATCGTGTCGAATGACCTGGCGGGGCAACTGAGCCCTTGGGAACGCGTGCGCGAAATCGTGCTCAGCGGGTTCTTCAGCAGTTGGTCGCTCGAGCCGTACCATGTCGTGAGCGAAGAGATGGAACGCGCGGCCGCCGAAGCGCTTGGCCTGCTCGGCATCGAGCACCTCGCGGGCCGGCGGCTCGATGCGCTTTCGTCGGGTGAGCTGCGGCGGGCGGCGATTGCGCGCGCCTTCGTGCATCGGCCCAGGGCCCTCGTTTTCGACGAACCCTCGAATTCGCTCGATCTTGCGGCTCAGCGCGACGTGCGCAGCGCTATGCGCGACCTCGCCCGAAGCGGCATCGCGATCGTGCTCGTAACGCACGATCTTTCCGATATCATTCCCGAGATCGAGCGGACCGTTCTGCTGCGCAAAGGCCTCATTTGGGCTGACGGTCCTAAAGGCCAGGTGTTGACGGCGGAACACTTGCGCGAGCTATTCGGCATCGACGTGCATCTCACGTTCGACCAGGGCTACTATCACGCGCGCTAGTGCGCGCTCTGCGTTTTGCGGTCAGCGAAAGGCGCGAAAGCGCAGCCGTACGTAGTCCGCGGTCCACGCGCCGGATTCGTCGCGCAGGCTGGGTGCGAGCAGCGCACACGCATCATCGAGTAGCGGCCCACGGTCCCCGGTTGCGACGTCGCCGAGAAACGGTCCGGCAAACGTGTCAAGCCAGCCCCGCATACCGGTCGGCAAGGCCGTCGGACGCGCGAATAGCTCGATCGAATCGACGATGAATCCGTGCGCGCGCAGTTTTAGGGTGTACGCGTCGACCGAGGGAAAATACCACGGCAGCTGCTCGAGCAGCGCGTAGCCACGCGCCATGCGAGCGCCCAGCAGCGCCGTGCAGATCGCCGCCACATTTCCTTGACCGCCGCATTCGGCCACGAAACGGCCGCCGGGCCGCAGCGCGCGATATACGCCGGCAAGGACGGGATCGGGACCCGTGATCCAATGCAGCGCAGCGTTCGAAAAGACGGCATCGAATTCGGACGTGAAGCTCAGCCGGCGGGCGTCCGCAAGGCGCACGTCGAGTCCGCGTGCTCGAGCCGCTTCGAGCAGCTCGGGGGACGAGTCGATTCCGACGACGATCGCGCCGGCTTCTGCCAGCTTGGAGGTCAGTGTGCCGTCGCCGCAGCCGACATCGAGAATGTGCTCGCCCGGCTGGGGGGCCAAGGGTTGTACCACCGGCTCGCCGAGGGCCGGCACGAAATGAGCGTGCTGCGCGTATGCTTCCGCGCTCCAGCGCTGCGAATCGTTCATGCGGCGATCTGCGCTGCCGCGGATCTGTTCCCCGCTTCTCCGCATACTAAGGACAAGAAAACCGACCGACTTGACTTTTTTATTAGCTAGGGCTATTGTTACGCACGATGGCACCCCGATTCGCCAAGGTTGCAGCCGTGCTGCAAGCGCCTGCCGGCGGCGCAACGGTAAGCTCGAAAGCGAAGGGGCCGACGAAGGGCGAGCGGACGCGCCGGCACATCGTCGAGCGGGCCGCGGTTCTCTTCAATATGCGCGGTGTTACCGGCGCTTCGATGGCGGACATCTCGCTTGCGACGGGGCTCGAGAAGGGCGGCGTCTACAACCACTTCGAGACGAAGGATGCTTTGGCGCTGGCCGCCTTCGACTACGCTGCCGGTCTCGTGCGAGAGCGTCTCGAGACCGCGATCAACGGTGCCGCGAGCAGCGTGGACGGCTTGCGCGCCGTCGTCGACGTTTACCGTCAGATCGCCGAGAAGCCGCTCATCGCGGGCGGTTGCCCGATTCTCAATACGGCGATCGAAGCGGATGACACGCATGCGGCGCTGCGCGACCGCGCCCGCAAGGCGTTCGATCATTGGCAACAGCTGCTCGTGACCGCCGTCCGCAAGGGGGTCGCGTCGGGCGAACTCGAGCCGATCGATCCGGCCGCGTTCGCGTCGATCGTCGTTGCGACGCTCGAAGGCGGCGTGATGCTCGCACGCCTTTATCGCGACCCCACGCACATGCGGTTTGCGGCCGATCATCTCACCCGGCACATCGATCTCGTCGTCCGCCGGAGCGCGCGCCGCCGCGCCTGAGCCATGATCGCTACACCGGCCCTTCCCGCGGCATTCAAACCGTCCCGTCCCGTACCCGCAGAACCCGTCTCGGTCGTGGAATATGGCGGCCGCCGCACGCTGATCGTCATCGGCGTGATGATGGCCGCCTTGTTGCAAACCCTCGATGCGACGATCGTCAACGTCGCCCTGCCGACAATCGAAGGCAACATCGGGGCAGCCATCGACGACGGCACCTGGATCATCACGGGCTACATCATTTCGAACGTCGTCGCGATTCCGCTGGCGCCGTTCTTCTTGCAACGCTTTGGGCGCCGGCAGTACTTCGCCACCTGCGTCATCGGCTTCACCTTCGCATCGTTCTTGTGCGGTACGGCCTCTTCGCTCACCACGCTCGTGCTCTATCGCGTGATCCAGGGCGCCTTCGGCGGCGGCTTGATCGCGACGTCGCAGATCATTCTGCGCGATACGTTCCCGCCGGAAAAGATCGGGGCGAGCTCCTCGATCTTCGCGATCGCCCTGACCGCGGGGCCGGCGCTCGGTCCGACGCTCGGCGGTTACCTGACCGACGCATACTCCTGGCAATGGGTCTTCGACATCAACTTGGTTCCCGGCACGCTCGCGGCAATTGTCGTCTTGACGATGCTGCGCAATCCGACGCCGCCGCGGCGCTTGCAGATCGACAGCGTGGGGATCGCGCTGCTGGTGACGTTCCTCGGTTCGCTGCAATTCGTGCTCGACGAGGGCGAGCGCAACGATTGGTTCGACGACAGCCGGATCATCTTTTTTACCGTGACGTTCTTCCTTGGGCTCGCCGCGTTCATTTTCTGGGAATTGCGCGGCGCCAAGAATCCGATTGTCGACCTGCGCATCTTCCGTTACTGGAACGTGCGCTTCGGAACGGCGACCGCGGTCTTGCTCGGCATGGTGATCTTCGGGCCGACGGTGATGCTACCGCAGTACGTGCAGGGTGTCCTCGGCTTTACCGCTACGCTGAGCGGCCTCTTGATTCTGATGCGCGCGATTCCCGTGCTGGTCCTCACCGCATTCGTCGGGATTGCCGTGTCGAAAATTGACTTTCGCTACCTCTTGGTCGCGGGGTTCGTGATCAGCGCGCTCAGTTTCATCGCGATCGCGTTGCACATGACGCCGCAAAGCAATTTCGAAACGTTCGCGATCTTGCTCGCGTTCAGCGGCGTCGGCCAGTCGCTGCTCTTCGTACCGCTGCTCGTCGGCTTGTTGGGATCGGTGAACATCGCAGACGCACCAAAGGTGAGTTCGTTCATCAGCCTCTCGTTTCAACTGGGGGGCTCGATCGCTAGCACGATGCTCGTGACCGTATACGACCGGCGAACGTTCTTTCACTCGGACACCTATCGTAGCGCGGTTTCGCTTGGAAATGCTGCCGTGCAACACTTCACGGGCAACCCGGCGGGGCTCGAGCGGCTCGCGCGGCTGGTTGCGCAGCAGGCGACGAATGCCGGTTTTGCCGACGCGATCTTTGCGCTCGTGCCGGTCGCGTCGCTCGGCTTGATTCTTACGATCTTGATGCGGCGGGGCAAAGCGCCGCCGGCCGGCCGGCCAATCGTCGCCGAATGAAGGAGCTCATGCGCGAAGCGAAGTCCCCCGCCCCCGGTGTCGAACTCGTCGTGCACGCCCTGATGACGCCGCGCCGCCTCGAGCGTGCACCGTCTACGGCGGCGTGGGGCGCGCGACAGACGCTTGATACGGCCCACGGTGCGATCGCCTTCTGGACGGCCGGAACCGGAGCACCCGTGCTCTTGGTGCACGGCTGGGAGGCAACGCACGCGGACTTCGATGCATTCGTGGCGCCGCTCGTCGAAGCTGGACGCCAAGCCGTGGCACTCGATCTACCCGCCCATGGCGAAACGTCAGGCGAGCCTGCAACCCTACCGCACTTCGCTAGTGCCATCGGCGCGCTTGCAGCGCACACGGGCCCGCTTGCAGCGGTGATCGCTCACTCCGTCGGCTGTCCTGCCACCGCGATTGCGCTCCACGATGGCATGCGGGCGGAGCGAGCCGTGCTGATCGCGGGCCCGGCCGTCTACGAGAAATTCGTGCGTGAGACCGCCGCCCAATTCGGCGTCGACGGCAATGCGGTGGTCGCGGCCTTGATCGAACGCGGCATCGACGTTCCCTCCCTCAACGCCGTGCTGACGGCCGCGCGGCTCGAGCTGCCCGCCTTGTTCATCCACTCCGAAGACGATCGCGTGGTGGACATCCGCTCGGGCGCGTCGGTTGCCGCCGCCTGGCGCGGGAGCCGCTTCGTCCGTGTCAACGGTCTCGGCCATTCGCGCATCCTGCGCGATCCGGCCGTCGTCGCCGAAGCGGTCGCTTTCGCAACGGCCTAGGCGATCATCACGCTCGCCAACGGCTCGTCTTTCGCTTCACCGATCGAGTTTTGTGGGACCGTATTTGGCTTCGTAATAGGAGTCGCGGACATTTCCGAGCTGCAGGTCACCGCGCAACGGCTTGCCGTCCGGGCGTAGGACGGTCGCACTGCGCACGAGCGTTAGATACGCGGGCAGGCGTGCGCTCTTCCAATCCGACACCCGCCAGCGCTGGGGCGCCATCAGCGTGAAATCGTAGCTCGGCAGCATCTTCGTCTTGGCGATCAACGGCTCGAGTTTTACGCGAAAGCCCTCGACGACGAAGATCTGCTCCTCGACCTGTCCGATGGTGGGCACGTGCCCCTGATTGCCTTCCGCTCGGCCTGGCTCCCGCCGCGGCCGAGATGGAGCGGTCCGCTAGTAGCCGATCGCCCAGGGACCCGCGACCGTGAGATAGCCGCCGTAGGTGGGCGTGCCGCGAATGAGATCGACGCGACGTTCGAGCACGATCCGCGCGTGGTTGAACACGAGCGCACCGATGTCGTTGATGAACGAGCGGTTCGGGAACGGGTTGGCCGCCGTGTCGTAGCGTGAAGACACGAAGAGGTGCGGCGTCAAGAAATACTTCAGGCGTAAATAGCCGCCGCTCGAATCGAGCGCATCGTCGGCGCCGTCGGGATCGTTGTCGCGCCCAAGCCACTGTTGCGCGGTCAGATCGAGCCGTTTCTGGAAGAAGAAGAAATCGGCGCCGTAACCCAGCCGGTCGTAGTCGTCGTCGAACGGCGCTCGTCCGGGCAGCGCGATCTTCCGCTCGCCGTCCAAAATTTGTGCGTTCACGTTGATGAACGAGTTGATCGGCAGGCGCGCATAGAGGCCGAGCTCCGGTCGTGCGGCCGTGGTGGTCGCACCGGTAAAGACAGGCGCTCCGCCGTACGCGGCCCCTTTGAATTCGCCGAACGCGAGCGTCCCGGAGAGCTTTACCGCGCCGACTTGGCGTTCGGTTTCGAGACCCAAGCGCGGAGCGTTGAGATCGAGATCGTTTTGGCCGACGCTCGTTCCGAAGTAACCGTACTCTTGAATCGTGTCGAGGCGCTGGCCCGGTGACTGCGTGAGCGGCAGCTCGAACAGTCCGAGCCGCCAGAGTTCCTTGGTGTGCGCGTTGTACGTCGAGAGGAAACCGAGATAGAACGACGAGGGTGCTCCGCCGGAACCGAGGCCGTAGTGCACGTAGGCGCTGACGGCGCCGATGTCTTCCTGTGCGAGCAGCGACGAGCTTCCGGTGAAGCGGCGGCTGCCCGAGGCGGGATCGTTCTCCCACTCGTTGTTGTAGCGCAGCGCGACGACCGTCGTACCATGTTTTTCCGCACCGGGCGGCAAGCGGTATCCGTGGTCGCGGAAATAGTTGCCCATCTCGTTGAGCTCGGGCAGCGCCGTGTGGCACGCCGAGCAACGCAAATGATAACGCTGCGCGAAAATTGGCATAGCGCTGGCGGGCGCGGCGATGAAGAGCACGCACCACGCGGCCAAGAGGCCGGCCGCAAAACGCAGTGCGCCGGCCAAGCACCATCTATTGGACATTGATCGTCGCTTGCATCGGGTGGCCGTAGTGGTAGAAGCAGCCGTACAGGTACGTGCCGGCCTTGTCGGCGATCAGCGTCTGCGACGTCGACCCCGCCGTCAGCGCACCCGAACTCCAACCGCTCGAGAGCGTCGAACCCGTTTCGGTGAGGGCCGCTGCCGTGAACGGGTAGGCCGTTGGAAACGTCGTCGCGCCGGGAATCAAGGTCGCGGTGTGGTTGAAGCCGTCGGAGTTGTTGAAATTGACTGCATCGCCGATGTTTAGCGTCACGTCCGTCGGCAAATACCCGTCGGGGTGCTGCGTCAAGTTGACGTCGATCGTAACGATGCGCCCGGTTCCCGCCGGCGCCTTCGTAGTCGATACCGGATTTGCGAACGAACCCGGCGTGCAGGCACTGCAAAGCAAAACGAAGCCGATCAGCCAATGCTTCATGCACGCTAGCGTATGGAGCCGTCATAAAGAAAGTATGAAACCTGGGTGCCGCGCGCGGTTGGTTTTAAGCTAAAGTTTGTGCGCGAGCGGAATGTGGGCAACGAAACGCGAGCCGCCGGTGAAGGCGACGTCGCCGCCGTGGGCATGCGCGACCCAGCGCGAGATCGCTAAGCCAAGACCACTGCCGGCGGACTTGGGTCCCTTGGCAAAGCGCTGGAACAGACGCGGCATTACCTCGGCCGAAACGCCGGCGCCGTCGTCCTCGACGCTGAGATGCGCGACGCCGCCCTCGCTGAACACCTTGATCGCGACCCGGCTCTGCGCGTAGTTGAGCGCGTTGTCCAGCAGGTTGCGAACGAGCTGGCGGAGTCTACGCTCGTCGCCCAAGACGATGGCACTCGCGAAAACGCCGTCTACGGCAATCGAGGGCTGCGCGATCGTGCGATCGCGGATCACGAGCTGCGTCACGATCGCAAGATCGACGGGCTCGCGGTCGAGCGCGCCGGCATTGCTCGCACGTGCGAGCGTAAGCAAGTCGGAGACGAGCTCGCCGCATTCGAGCGCCCGGCGAGCGATCGAATCGAGCGCCGTACGGGCAGAGTGCGGGTCGTCCGGCGCGGCCGTCTGCGCGATCGCCGTTATTGCGCCGAGCGGCGTGCGCAACTCATGGGCGACGTCGGCGGCGAAGCGCTCTTCCCGTCCGCGCGCGACCACGAGCGGGCGCAGCGCCGCTCGTGCCAACAGATACGACGCTGCACCGACGGTCAGCAGCAGCAACCCGTCAGCCGAGAGGATTGCGTAGAGCGCGGGCCGCATCGCGGCGGCGAATCCGGCTTGTCCCTCGGGCGTTCCCAGGGCCGGCGCCACGATCGAGCGATACATGTTCGCGATGAACGTGTAGGCGACGAGCGAAATCGCAGCGATGACGGCCGAAAAGACCGCCAGGTAGGAAGCGGTTAGCCGGAGGAGTGTGCGTGCTTCGGCATCATCTCGACGAGCTTGTAGCCGACGCCCCACACCGTCATGATCGCCGCCGTCGCGCCGAGCGTGCTCATCTTGCGACGTATCTGACTCACGTACACGTCGACGATGTTGCTCGAGCCCTGGAAATCGTAATCCCAAATCTTTTCGAGTATTTGGGCTCGGGACAGCGTCATCCCGCGGTGCCGCGCGAAGAGTTCCAGTAGGCGGAATTCCGTAACGCCGAGTTCGAGGACCGCTCCGTCAACGCTCGCGACCCGTAAGCTCGGGTCGACTTCAAGCGATCCGACCGTGTAGGCTTGCGACTGCGGAGGGCGTTCGGCGCGCCGCAGCAAGGCGCGAATCCGTGCGGTCAGCTCCTCGGCGGCAAAGGGCTTGATCAGGTAATCGTCGGCCCCGGCGTCGAGGCCCCGGATGCGGTCTTCGACCGCGTCGAGCGCCGTCAAGATCAAGAGCGGCGTCGCGACGCCTTCTTGGCGCGCCGTCCGGCAGATTGAGAACCCGTCGCGGCCGGGCAACCCAACGTCGACGATGCCGATGTCGTAGGAGCCGGTCAGGAGTTTCTCGAGGCCGCTCTGGCCATGGGCCTCGACGTCCACCGCGTAGCGGGCGCGGACCAGCATTGCTGAAATCGCGCTCGAAATGTCCCGGTCGTCTTCGATCACGAGAACTCGCATCGCACCTTACCGTCCCGTCGCTTCGCTTGGAGAAACTGCGCGCCGGTTGTTACTCCGTCGCACCATGCGTTGCAGCTTACGCCAGGTCGATGAGGAAAGTCTGAAAACCTTCAGAAATACCCTACCTGGTTACTTGGATCGCGTCCCGAAGCGAGACGGCGAGGTTCCGCAGCGTCGGGTCGGGCGTGGCGCGAACGGCATCATCGAATGCCAGGCGCGCTTCGTCGCGCTTGCCTTCGCGCAGCAAGACGGCGCCGAGCGCGAGGCGAGCGCGCTCGTACCCCGGCGCCAAGCCGATCGCCGTGCGCAACTCGCGCTCCGCCTCACCGAAACTTCCGAGCGTCTGCTCGGCGATGGCCAGGTCGTAGTGGGCGACGGCGTAGGCGGGGTCGCTGACTAGGAGCTTGCGAAACGCGGCTTGCGCGGCGGCGGCATCGCCGATTTTCAGGGCGACGAGGCCGCTCGCATAGAGTGCTCTCGCCGAGTCGGGGGCCGCCGCTATCAGCGCGCTTGCGGCCTCGCGAGCCGCGGCCAGATCTCCGCTCGAAAGCTCGACGGAAACTAGATTGGCCCGGGCTGCCAAAAAGCCGGGATCCCGGGCGATGGCCGCGCGAAAGGCCTCGGCGGCGCCGGCGAAGTCGGCCTGCCCGGCGCGCCCGATGCCAAGGTCGTAGAACGCCGTCGAGCCCTGCGGCTCGTGCGGCTTCAGCGTCAAGACCTCGCTGAACTCGGCGACCGCGTCGTCCCAATCCTTGCGTTTTTCGTCGGCGACCCCTAAGCGAATCCGCTCGACGATCTCGCGATCGTTTGCCAGCTCGTGCATTGCCGCGGGGCTCGTGGTCCGCGGCGCCGGGGTCGCGTCAGGATACGGTTGTGCCGATGCGTCGCGCGGCGCGAGCAGGCTAACGGCGAGCGCGAGCGCGGGCAATCCGAACGTGCGCATCCGCTAAGGGCCGTCCGGCTCCGGTAGCTCCGCGGCGCGCGCTCGGCGTGTCTGAGCGGCTTGCTCGGGGAAGCATTGCCAGCCGTTGCGGCCTAACTCGCCGATCGGCCCGAGCATCGCCGGCGCGGACGACGGCACGAGCTGCGCGCCGACGACGTCGTCCAGAGCCAAGACGGACGCGCGCGCAAAGCCGGCGCTCAGGCCCCCGAGAAGGGCGAACGCGACGAAGAAAGCAACGCGGACCAGCATCCTTGGCATCTTCCCCTTTTATCGCACGGAAACCTGAAACGTTGCTGAAAGCAAGCCTGTTTGCGGTCGCGGCGTGGTTCGCCGGAGTGGCTGCCGCCTCCGGCGCCGGCGTGACGGAACTTGTCCTCGGAAACGTGCGCGATCAAACGGGGCAGGCGATCGCCGGCGCACGGGTTGAGGCGTTCGATGCCGCCGGACAAGCGCTTGCCGCGGGCACGACCGACCCCCAGGGCTCGTTTGCAATCGCGCCAAGTGCGGCGCCGGTTACGCTGCGCGTTCGTTGCTTGCATTGCGCGACGCTGCAGACCGCCTTGCACGGGCGCACCAACCTCGCGCTGATCGTGCAGCGCTATGCGGCGTTGCAAAGCGATGTCCCCACCGCTTCCGATCTCGCGGCCCTTCCCTACGCGCGCATCGTTGACGATCTCGGTCTGATACCGTACGCGTTGCCGTCGACTGACGGAACGAATATTTCTGACCGGGGGCTCGGTCTCGGTCACGGATTGGTCGCCGACGATACGGCGCCGATCTTCGATCTTGCGACCGGAACCTCGGCGCTCGCGGATTTCCCCGATCGCTATGCGCGCACGATCCAGGTCACCGCGCCGGCAGACGCATTTCGTTACGGGAGCAACGCGGGCGGCGGCCGCTTCGCGCTCGATCAACTCGACGGCGACGCGAGTGCAGCGTCGCTCGATAGCGGCCTCGCCTCGTCGCTCGCTGCCGAGCCCGCGTTTGGAATCGCGCATCCCTCGGTCGGCGTGTCGAGCGACGGCGGAATGCTGTCGCGGCGTGGCGATCTCGATTTTGCGACGCCTTTTGCCGGCGGCTTTCTGCGGGCGGGAGCCGACAGCGTCGACTTGGACGCGACGCAGTTCGGCCTTTCCGCAGCACTCGATCTCGCCCGCGTGTCATATGCGACGGCCTCGCGGCGGTACCGCGCGTTTTTCGATCTGTCCGCGAGCGACGTCGGAGTTGAGAACGACGCGCTCGGCGATACGGAGTACCGTTCGAGCTATCTCTCGACCGATTTTCGGGTCGAGCACCCGGGCCCGGTCATGCTCGCATTCGGCGGGTCGGCCACGGAACAAACCGCTTTTTACGTGATTCCGAATGCGGGGGCATACCATCTCACCGGACGCTACGCTCAAGAAACCGCCTACGCGGAGGCGAGTGCCGGCGACGCAGCCACAGGCGTGACCGCAGGCCTCGGCTTGACCAACGCCGTTGCAACCGAGACGCTCGAGTTTCATAGCCCGGCCGGAGACCGCCTGTTGCTCGTGCCCTCGGTTACGGCGCATGCGGCCCTCGGGGACGGTGCCTACGTGCGCGCGGGCTTCAGCGAATCGACGCACGTCCCGTCGCTGCTCGAGGCCGATGCCGATCCGAACCAGGCGGTCTTCGAACTCGATCGAGGCGAGCTTGCGGAAACGGCGCTTGGCTTCGACAGCGGGCGCATTCGGAGCGAAGCGATCGTGTATCAAGAATTTCTGCAGGGTTTCGATCGGCGCCGGCTCGACGGCATCGGTGCATCGCTCACCTGGCAAATCGCGCCGCTCGTCAGCGTGCGCGCGTGGACGCTGCGCGACGTCCCGCTAGACTATTTGATACCGAATGCGCTCGCGCTTGGCTCGGCGCGAGCCATTCCGTTTTCGACGACGGTCGACCTCAGCCGCCAGATTGCCTGGGCGACCTATACAAACGGCTCGGACGGTTTGCGCTTCGATGCAATCGCGCACCGTGACGTCGCTCCGAGCGGCGCGATCGCACTCGGCATCGACGGCGACGTTTACGTGCCGCTCGTCGCGCATTTGGGGCTCGACGCCGGTACGTCGCAACGCACGACGCGCAGCTACTTCTTCGGCTTGCGCGCGCATTGAAGCTTCGTTCGGAGAAGGTTCTTTTCAGATTTGCTTCATGGTTTCTGAGTAGCGTCGAAGTAGGAGGTGCCACCAATGCACTTAACTCGACTTTCACTCGTTGCACTCGGAGGCATCTGCGCCTTATCCGCCTGCAGCAGCAGCACACCCGTGATGCATACCCCGATTGTTGCCGCGTCTACGGCTCCCACTACCGCACCATCGACGGCTCCTAGCACCACTCCCTCAACGACGCCGAGTACGGCTCCCTCAACGGTCCCAAGCACCGCGCCCACGGCGCAGCCGCAAGTCGTGCACGTCGGATTCAACCAAACGACGGCGACCGACCCAACCTTTGGTGAAATCGCATACTACTCGCTCACCGCGGGTGCTGCTGCGACGCCGATTACGGTCGCAAGCGGTTCGCAAATCGTCTTCATGGCCGACACCACCTCGCCGCATACCGCCTCGGGTCTCGGTTCGAGCTTCCCCGCATCGTTCGACAATACGAGCGCACCGACCGCGACCGGTAACACGATCGGGGCGAACACGACCTGGTCGACCGGAACGCTCGAAGCAGGACAAAGCTCGCAAGTTTTCACGGTTGGTCCGCCGGGAGACTACTTCTTCGGGTGCTTCTATCACTACTCGATCGGCATGCGCGACGTGATCGTCTCGCAGTGAGAGCTGTCCTAGCGGTGGCGGCGGCGCTTATCTGCGCCGCCCTGCCGCTCTCGGTACGTGCTGAGGATCCACGAGCGATTTCGCTCGTGGATCAGCGCGGCGACCCCTTTGCCTTGTCGCAATTGCACGGGCACCCGTCCCTCGTCACGTTCGTCGCTTCGCGTTGTACCGATGCTTGCCCGATCGCCGACGGCATGTTTCTCGCTCTCGAGAAAAAGCTGCGGGCCGACCACGTGCGCGCGACGCTCGTAACGATCACCCTCGACCCCGACTACGATACGCCCTACGTGATGGCCGGTTACGCGCACCGTTTCGATGCGAACCCGGCCGAGTGGCGCTTCGCTAGCGGGCGCCCCGCCGACGTACGGCGTTTGATGCGCAGCTTCGGCGTGCTTGCGCAGAAGGACAAGAACGGCGTGGCTGACATCCATACGACGTTCGTGTACGTGCTCGACTCGCATGTCCGTCTGGCAAAACAGTTGTTGTTATCGAGTAATCTGACTCAAGAAGCCGAGCAAGCGTTAAAAGATTCAGCGGTTAATAAATAACACACGGCACGCGATCGCTCCGAGACGAGAAAAGACGAGCGGCTAAAAATATTTCAGAGAAGTTTCACTATTAGGCCGCATGATCTCGGACATGAAGAATAGCGCTTTGGTGCTTGGTTTGGTTACGGTGCTGCTCGCTGGTTGCAGCGGCGGCGGCGGAAACTCGAGCACCCCCATCTCGATGACTCCCGTAGCCCCAGCCCCGGTATCGTCGTCTCCGGCGGCTCCCTCTAGCACCGCGTTCACGCTCCCGACGGCAACGATCGGCGGCTCGTCCGTTTTCGTGTCGACGGTGACCATGACTGCAGCTTATGAATACAGCACGGACACGGCGACCAGCGCAACCTGCACCTCCGCCGGGGGATGCCTTGGTGCCTGGCCCGCCATCATCGCGCCCACGGGCGTGACGCTCGCGGCCCCCTGGAGCTCGTTCACACGCGCCGACAACGGCGAAGTGCAGCTCGAATATAACGGCCACCCGCTCTACACGTTCTCGGGCGATTCAGCCGCGAATCCCGGCACCGCAAACGGCGCCAACGTCCCCTCAGCCGCGAATGGTACCTTCGACTTCGCAGTTCCGCAAGCGGCTCCGGCAGCGACCACAAGCCCCGTCAGCCCCTACGCGCGCTCGCACTAACACAGCATCACCGAAGGCCGGCGGAGCGCAAGCGAGCACCCTGCCGGCCTTTTTGTGTTGTTCGCGAACCCTTCTCATCCAAAGGTTCCATCGTTCGTTAACAATCGAACCGGCAAGCGGGTCCCATCTTTCAGAGATGATTCATACTTCGCTTGCATGCTTTGCCCATGAAGAATACAGCTATGGCGCTCGGATTGGCTGCTGGGCTCATCGCAGGTTGCAGCACAACGACGACCATTCATCAAACCCCTACGGTCGGCCCCACCGCGGCGCCGACACCGGCGCCCACGGCGACGCCGACAACCGCCCCCGCGGCCTTTAGCTTGCCGACGGCGACGATCGGCAGCGCGACCGTTTTCGAGTCCAACGTTACGTCGACCGCGGCGTACACCTATAGCACCGACTCGGCGAATACCTCGACTTGCACGGGCGAGTGCCTCTCCTTCTGGCCACCCATCTCTGCCCCAACGGGCGTGACGCTCGCGTCGCCGTGGGGCTCATTCACGCGAACCGACGAAGCCGTCACGCAATTGACGTATAATGGCTTGCCGCTCTACACGTTCGTCGAAGATACGACCACCAATCCCGGAACCGGCAACGGCGCCGTTGTCGGCAGCGGCACCTTCACCTTTGCGGTTCCGCAAAGCAATACGGCGGCCCACATCCACACCCACTAGTCAGCTAGAACGAGCCGGTTTCCGCCGCGCGAACGAGCGCGGCGGGAACCCGCCAAAACTCCGGATCGGATTTCTCGAAGGCGCGCACGTCCTCCAATACGTGCGCGAGCCCGACGCTCTGCGCGTACTGCATCGGGCCGCCGCGTGGTCTTGGGAATCCGTAACCGTTGACCCAAATCGTGTCGATGTCGGTCGCAGAATCTGCGATCCCGTCGTCGAGAATTCGTGCGCCCTCGACCACGAGCGCGTAGACGCAACGTTCGACGATCTCTTCGTCGCTGACTTCACGCTGCGCGATGTTCAAGCGCGCACGCTCTTTGGCGACCAGCGCGTCGACTTCGGGATCGGGATAGCGGGTGCGGTCGCCCTTCTCATAGCGGTAGTAGCCCTTGCCGCTCTTTTGGCCGAGCCTCCCGGCCGCGACCAGTTCGTCCGGGAGATCGGTGACCGAAAAAGGCGGCGGCGCACCGCGCTTGATGCGCTCCTGCTTGGCGCGCCAGCCGACGTCGACGCCGGCTAAGTCGGAAACGGCGAAGGGACCCATCGCAAAGCCGAACGCTTCGAGCGCGTCGTCGACGTCTTTCGGTGTCGCACCGGCAAGGACCAAAAACTCGGCTTCACGCTTGTAGCCGAGCAGCATCCGGTTGCCGACGAAGCCGTCGCAATTGCCGACGACGACGGGAACTTTTCCCAGACGTTTACCGAGCGCCACCGCGGCCTCGACCGTGGCCGGCGCCGTATCGCGACCGCGAACGACCTCGAGCAGCTTCATCACGTGTGCCGGGCTGAAAAAGTGCAGCCCGATCGTTCGGTCGGGACCGGGGGCGGCCTGCGCGATCGCGTCGACGTCGAGCGTCGAGGTGTTGGTCGCGAGCAGCGCGTCCGGGCCCACGGCGCTTCCGAGTTCGCTAAAGACCGCGCGTTTGACGCCCAAGTCCTCGAACACCGCTTCGACGACCGCATCGACGCCCGCGAGCTCGGCATACGATCCGACCTGCGTGATGCGTGCGAGACGCGCGTCGGCATCCGCTTGGGAGAGACGTCCGCGCTCGACGGCGGAGCCATAGGTTGTCGCGACCGTTTTGCGAGCGCGTTCGAGTGCAGCCGCGTCGGCGTCCATGATGCGCACGTCGATGCCGGCGTTGGCGAAGGTCATTGCGATTCCGGAACCCATCGTGCCGGCTCCGATGACCGCAGCCGAGCGAATTTCACGTAATGTCATGCCGCTCTCTTCTCGCTGCGATGTGACCGCGCTCCTTGAAAACGGCGCACGGCACTGCCGTGCTTGATCGAAAAGGCGCACGGCATTGCCGCGCTTGATCGAAGCGGCGCGAAGGAAGCAAAGTCCCGGCGACGGAACGCGCACGACAGTGGAACAAGCTCGCCGTCCATACGATCTAGACAGTATCACCGACGTTGCGTTGCGTGTATTCGCCGAACGCGGCTTTGACGGCGCCTCGATGGATGACGTCGCGCGCGCCGCGGGTATCACGAAGGCTGCGATCTACCATCACGTCAGCGGTAAAGAGGCATTGCTCGAGCGCGGTTTGCAACGCGCGCTCGAAGCACTCTTCGCCGTGCTCAACGAACCGGCGGCGCAGTTCGGCCGTCCG